>Ga0209070_100253_pt1 | contig 52147 bp, 46 predicted proteins | sample SynthPrep_5_END__FD_187205 | JGI IMG/M metagenome (GOLD analysis project Ga0209070, IMG submission 187205) | Synthetic microbial communities from Ohio, USA - SynthPrep_5_END_DS10_MetaG (SPAdes) (version 2) | ecosystem: Engineered > Bioreactor > Aerobic > Activated sludge | place: USA: Ohio... | reverse complement strand
TTTAAGAATCGGCTATCTTGTTCGTGCTTCATTCGTTTTGCCTGCAAAGGTGATCTTTTTTATTCGCAAAATCAATTAGATCACGAATGAAGCACCTTTTCAAATCCTAAAGATCATACGTATGAGCACGGTGTATCCCGCAGTCACGTCGTTACGCCCCGTTTTGTGGTTTAGTAACCGCTTGATCGTGTAGGTGCCGATACCCAAGCTCTCCGCAATTGAACAGTAAGTTCGCCGCAAGTCATGCAAGGTAAAGCTGATACCTGCCTGTTCGTTGATCTTTTGAATCACCTTTTTCGGCTCTGTGATACGTCCTAAGCGATTATTAGCACCAAACACGTAGTCTGTTATCTTGTATTCCTTTCGTCGCAACAGAATAGCTTTTAGAGGCCCGGTTATCGGCAACTCAAGATCATCATGGTTTTTGGTATCGCGAAGAATAAATAGTTCGTCTTTTAAATAGACGTCCTGCCATTTCAGCTCCAGCAACTCGGTTCGGCGCAGGCCGGTATAAGCGGTAAACTCAACATAATCACAAACTGCTACCGTAAAGTCTTGCCGGTAGATTATCGCTTCATCGCGTAGTGTATTTATTGCTTGCAGAAATGGCTTTAACTGCGATGGCCTAAGCCGTGTCTGGCGTCGGGCAACGTTATTCCAAGCGCGTTTTTCAGATAACACTACAACAGGGTTTACTGGAAATAAAGTGCGGTTGGCCGAGTCTTTATATTCTGCCTTGGCAAAGTTAAACAAGGCTCGCAACGTGCGCATGGTGTAATCGGCTTGCGCCCTGCTCGATTGGCTAAGCTTTTGATGGCGTTTGTACACCATATCTTCTGTAATATCGGCCATCCGCTTTTGCTGCCAATCAGCTAGATAGCATTTCATTAATTGCAGATAGCCGCGCAAAGTGGTGTCTTTTAAATCACGCTGTTCAAGAAAGCGCTGGAACACTTCAGACAGCTTAACTGAGGCAGCCCGAAACTGCCGTTTGCTGTCATTTGGGTTGATACCGTCTGCCATGTCCGCCATCGCTTTTCGCGCCAAACGACGAGCGCTTTCTACAGTTAATGCCGGAAAATCACCAAGTGTCACTGATAACGGGGTTGCCCTGCCAGCCAGCTTTTTATAAACACGAAAGGCCTTTTTGCCGGTGGTAACATCGAGCACTAAGCCTGGCATTTGGGTGTCGTGCCAACGGGTGCGTTTTTCGGTGATGGGTAAGGCTGAAATTTCAGCTTCGGTAAAGCGAATGTGGTTGGTTCTGGTCATAGCGGTGCTACCTCTGTGCTACTTTCAATGCAAAATCGACGGCGTTGTTTTGCAACGCATTTATGCATCAGAGGTAGCCAACCAAGCAATAAGCTGCTGAATTAGCTATGTAATTTAGTAAACACCTATTTCAATCAGTAAACAGCGGTAAACCGCCTTAGAAGGCCTCATAATCGATCGGTCGCTGGTTCGAGTCCAGCTGGGGCCACCATCTCCATCTAAAAAATCTTTAAAATCAATTATGTAAATAGATATTGACATCCCCGCCATGCCTTCTGTCGTGCCCTTATTTCCTAACCTAGCCTAATTTTGATGTCTAGTTGTGCTTTTTTTACCTTTTGGGAGCACGATAATTATCTTGCTACGACACAATGAAGGAACAATTCGGCAATTGAGTTCTCAACATAGGCCTAATTTGCTCATTAGGCATGCAATCCGGCACCTGCCTTAAATCCTTCATATTTCAGCAATAAAAGCATCACACATCCTCTATAAACTATTGCGGCCTTACGAAGCAAACAACCACCACTGCCACCGGTAGCAGTTTTACAGATGGAAAAACATCATGACTTTTTTAAAGCAGCAAGATCTTCCCCGCTTTCAGCCGCAGCCTTTAGCGCGTTTAATCAAGTGTATCTTAGTAAGTACTGCATTAAGCGCTACGCCCTTTGTTGGCAACGCCTTGGCCCAAGATGCGACAGCAGCAGAGGCTGAAACCGTAGAAGTTATCGCCGTTAGAGGCAGTTACAGCCGTAGCTTAGAGCGGGCTGTTGATTTAAAAAAGTCGAATACGGGTTTTTCTGATTCTATCGTAGCAACTGATGTTGCTGATTTTCCAGAGCAAAACTTAGCTGAAGCCCTACAACGGATGCCGGGCGTTACCATAGAGCGTAACAAAGGCTTAGGTAGCAAAGTGAATGTGCGCAGCTTGCCTACCGAATTTACCCATGTTTCCATTAATAACCTGGCTACTGCATCTGGCAGCGGCGGTCGCGATGTTGAATTTGATATTTTTGCCTCAGAAATTATTCAAAGCGTTACGGTGCAAAAGTCGCCAACTGCCGCAGATGAAGAAGGGGGTATTGCCGGTTCAGTACAAATTAGTACCGCCCGCCCTTTTGACTATAGCGATCGTAAACTCATTTTATCGGCCGAAGGCGCGCATAACTCTATTTCCGAAGAAATCGACCCTAAATTCTCTATGCTGGCCAGTGATACCTTTGGGAATTGGGGAGCATTAGTGTCGTTTTCTAAAAGCCAGCGCACTAACCGCACCGATTCAAACTCTGGCATTAACTTCAGACCTATGGGCCGTTTTCTGGAAGCCTCTGGCGTGCGCTCAGCGCAGGCCATCGCAGTGTTGGAACGTGACGCAGGCGTGATTGTTAACGACCGATTGGATAAAAACGAAACTAACCGTATTATTTTTCAGGATAAGGTTGGCGACCGGGTTTACCTGAATGATCAAGATAAATGGGGTGCTACGGCCTCTTTACAATATAAACCCTCTAATACCTTTAGCCTGACTTTCGATGCCATGCTGGGTGGTTACAAAACAGTTGAAGACGAGTATGACGCGGCCGCTTACACCGCCTCTAGCCGCAGTACGCTGGAAACGATTCACGACTATGATGACACCACCCTAGCGGAGTACGGCATCATCGTGCTAACTGATGTGTCATACACCGCTACTCAGCATGAATTTTTAAGTAAAGAACGGATTAACGATACCGACTTTACGCAATACAGTCTGGCGCTGGACTGGCAGATACAAGGCTGGGATATCAATGCGTTACTCGGCTACTCTGGTGCCGATAAAACAGTGGACTACGCTAACCTGAAACACGTTGCTTATGCGCCATCGCGTAGCCGTTGGACAGCCAATGGTGGTGAAACGCTGGCCAGTGCTGGCTTTGATATGTATAACTCACCCGAAAGCTACCTGTTCGAAGCCTATGAAACCGAACTGGAAAACGTCACCGATGATAAATATGCTGCGCAACTCGACTTTAAAAAAGAGTTAGAACTGGGGTTTTTCCCAGCGTTAAGCAGTGTGCAGTTTGGGGTACGTTACACCGACAAATCGAAAGAACGGCAGTTTGGTGCTACCAAAATACAAGGCCCTACAGCGGGCAGTAGCGCTTGGGTAAATACCCGCACCATGGCAGATAGCCAGCTACAGCTGGTCACCGATATCGTAGCGGGCGGCAATTATCAGCCAAAAGATCTGAACTGGATGCAAATATCTAACGATTACGCTCGCAATACCTTTCGCTATGCCGGTTTCTCTGTGCCCTTTAATGCTGGCGATTACTATCGGGTAGATGAAGAAGTGCTTAGCCTGTATGCCATGGCTAATATGGATTTTGACCTGGCTGGTAAACCGGTATTTTTAAATGCTGGCGTTAGAGCAGTAGACACCTCTGTGTTGTCTTTTGGCTATCACCAAATTCAAAACGCTGATGGCTCTACCGGGTTTACGACAGAGCCCGTATCGAAAAAAGGCAGCTATAACGAGCTGTTACCCAGTCTAAATATGACCATTGAAGTACTCGATGACGTGTTAGTGCGGGCCGCCGCCTCAGAAACGCTGATGCGCCCGGCATTAACCGATATCGCCTACAAGCGCTCAGTAAGCTGGAACTCGTTCCGCTTTACTGATGGCAACCCAGATCTGAAACCAACCTATGCCAAGCAATGGGAACTGGGTGTGGAATGGTATCTGGAAAACGGTGGTTTACTAGCCGCATCGTATTTCTGGAAAGATATTGAAGGGGTGGTTCGTCAGGAATTAACCGGTACAGTACCAAATGTAGAAAAGCTTAATGCCAACGGCTCGCTGGATGGTTACTATGAGTTTGATGTCTATCAGCCAGTCAATGCTGAGGGCTCATACAAAGTAACGGGGCTGGAACTCATCGCACAATTGCCACTAAGCAGCCTGCACCCGGTATTAGACGGCTTTGGTATTAATGCTAACTACACCATGCTGGATAACACCCTAACAGGCTCATCTGATTTGGATATTCCCACCCCACCAGAAGGGTTAGCCGACACCACTTGGAACTTTACTTTCTATTATGAGAATGATCGTTTTGACGCGCGTATCTCTTATAACTACAAAGACAAATATGTTGAAGTGATTGAACGCAGCTTGTATCCGGTATACCGTGATGCCTACGGTCAAACTGATATTGCGCTGGGTTATAAGCTTACCGATAACATTAAACTGAGCTTAAAAGCGATTAATGTGACGGATGAAGCCACTAAAGGCTACACGCTGACCCCAGCATTCCCGGTAATCAATGAGTATTCTGGGCGTCGGATAAGTTTAGGATTGCGCGCAGATTTCTAAAACGCCTTATCAATAACGCTAACTTGGCCACGGTAATACTGTGGCCATTTTTTTGTGGGAGTCTTTATGCACAGCCTAATAAAAACGCGCCTAAGCGCGATACTACTGGTACTCTTTGTTAGCGCCTGCCAACCAGACAATCAAAATAAACACAATGTCTCAGCCACGCCTGCACCGCAGCCGGTACAAATTGCCTTTTTACCCGATGTGCATTTTCATGATATTTATGCCGACTTTAGCGAGGCTGATTTTCCCGGCCCGGTTAATGCGGCTAGTGGCCAGCAAGCCACCATTCGCACCATGGCAACGCAATTACGCTCTACCCGCTTATTTAACGAAAACTACTTTGCTTTATTGGCTGCACTGGATGATTTGGCAGAGCGTAAGGTTAAGCTAGTAGTACTACCGGGCGATTTTAGCGACGATGGTCAACCCGCCCATGTGCAGGGCTTAAGCAAAATATTACGCCAATACCAGCAGCAATACGGCATGCAGTTTTTTCTAACCAATGGTAATCATGATCCGGTAAAACCCTTTAGTCGCCCGGCAGGCAAGCCTGATTACCTTAATGCCAATGGTCTACCGCACGCAGTATTCAGCTCCGGCAGCCCGGCTTGCCCACTAAATGCCCCGGCTCAGGCTGGTGTAACCTGCACGGAACAAGTACAGGAGCTCGGTTATCAGGAACTGCTACAGCAACTGGCCGACTTTGGCTTTTATCCCACGTCAGATTACCTATACTGGGAAACGCCTTATAGTCACTATGACACAGCAAATTATCAATTTAGCGAGGCGCTAACTCAGGCTGATTTTGCCAAGCGCCAATACGAAATTTGCCTGCAAGGTACTGGTGGCACCAGCAAAGAGTCACACTACAGCCATTGCCAACAGGTGCCAGACAGCAGCTATTTGGTAGAGCCTGTGCCGGGTTTATGGCTGCTGGCGGTCGATGCGAATGTGTACCAGCCCGATCCGCAGCAAGCAGAAGGCACAACAGGCCATCAAGCTTTTTTAGGCTCAGGTAATGCCGGCTATAACGCCATGCTAAGCCATAAAAGCCATGTTATTGAGTGGATGCAGCAGGTTGCAAAGCGCGCCAGCGCGCAAGGCAAAACCTTAATAAGCTTTAGCCACTACCCGATGACCGAGTTTTACCAAGGCCAAGCCGACGCCATGGCGCAGCTATTTGGGCCGGCGCGCATGCAACTTGCTCGCAGCCCGGCTACTGCAACAGCGACCGCAGTGGCAAATACCGGGGTAAATATTCATATTGGCGGCCATATGCATTTAAACAATACCGGTACCGTGTACTTAGACGATGGCCGCTATTTGATTAATATTCAGGCTCCTTCTATTGCCGCCTATGTGCCTGCTTATAAGCTGCTGACCTTGCATCCGCACAGTATTGAAGCCGAAACCATAGTACTAACCGAGATCCCGCGTTTTAATGAGTTATTTGCCCATTACCAGCAAGAACATCAGGCGTTAACTGCCGCAGGCGCGGCCAATATCTGGGATCCAGCTATTCTGCAAAGCGCTAACTATCGCGATTTCACTAACGGCCACCTTAGCGAACTCACCCGGCAACGTTTTCTACCGGCAGATTGGCCAGCAGCAATGCGTCAGTTGCTGTTAGAGGTTGATGGTCTGTCGTTACTCACGCTGACTCAACTTGCTGACGAGGTACCATTAACGGCTTTAGAAAATCTGACTGCACTGCGTACCACAGCACAGTGGCAACAGGCTGAGCAACAAGCCATAGCTTTGGCTACGACGGCCGATATCACCCCGCAAGCGCTAGCCAGCTGGCAAGGAACCGATTTAGCGACTGACTTTTATCGCTTACGTAATGCCGGACAACTGGCCTTAGCCGACATCAGTGCTGAGCGGCTAGCACAGTATCAGTGGTTCACCAGACAGATGTTAACTGATACGCCGGTGACCGAAACAGCAGCGCAGCAAACTGATCTGGTGTCGCAACCTGCTACAACACCGAGCCTGGCGGCGTCGGTACGGCAGCAATTTGCTGCAGTATTCAGTATTATCAATGCTTTTCGGCACGGCGCCCCTAACCAGCATTTTGTAATAGATAACGCCACAGGCAAGCTAACTGATCTTACTCAACCTAACATACCTGAAACGCAGCCCGCTGAATAAGCGGGTTATTATCGCAATTAAGCCTCAACTCAACCTGTTACGCTTCGCAACAGCTAAGCTGCCGGTTATAGTCATTTTTTTATCTTTCAGGGATCCTCTTAACAATGAAAATAATCTGGATAGCCGGTTTAGCGGGGGCGCTCAGCTTTGCCCCTGCCCTTATCGCTGCGACAACCCCATTACAAGCCGAAGATATTTTTAAACTGGCTGCGGCCAATGATGTGCAAATTTCGCCTGATGGCAAACGTATTGTTTATGTGCGCCAGCAAAACGATATTATGACCGACCGCACCCAAAGTAGCCTGTGGCTAATTGACGTCGCCACCGGTAAGCACTACCCGTTATTTGCCGATAAATTCAGCTACAGCCAGCCGCGCTGGGCGCCAGATAATAACCGTATTGCCTTTGTTTCAGACCGTGACGGCAGCTCACAAATTTATGTACACTGGTTAGAAGAGCAAAAAACCGCCGCCATTAGCCAAACACAATTACGGCCGGGCCAACTTAGCTGGTCACCCAATGGCAAACAACTGGCCTTTACTGCTGAAGTTGCCGCAGCCAGCACCGACTTCGCTAAAAGTGTCTACCAACCGAAAAAACCAGCTGGGGCTAACTGGTCGCAAAGCCCAATAGTGGTAGAACGCACCTACTATCAGGCCGATGGTCGGGGTGTTATGCGCTCGGCGTATAATCAGCTATTTGTAGTGCCCGCCGAAGGCGGTATAGAACAACAGCTTACCGATGGCCCGTACTCCCATCGCGGCCCTTTAGTTTGGACAACCGACAGCAAAGCCGTAATTTTTTCGGCTAACCGCAATACCGATTGGGAATACCAAAGCCGCCAAGCCGATTTATATCAAGTCACCATTAATGGCCAACAATTAACCCAATTGACCGAGCTGGACGGTGAAGAAAGTGAACCAGCCCTGTCACCAGATGGCAAAACACTGGCCTTTACCTATACCAGCCCGGCGGCTGTGTCTTATAGCAACAGCAAGCTAAAATTGTTGTCGCTGGACTCGGGTAATATCACTGACTTAGCCGCAGCCTTAGATCGCAGTGTCGAAAGCCCAAGCTGGGTCAATAACAACACATTGGTGTTTCAATATACCGATCAGGGTAAAACCAAGGTAGCGCAAATTAGCACCCGCGATCGCCTGACAGATTTAGTCGCGGATTTAGGTGGCACCTCGTTAGGTCGGCCTTATCTTAGCGGTATGTATAGCGTAGCGGAAAATGGTACTTTGGCTTATACCCAAGGTAGCAGCCAACGCCCGGCAGAAGTCGCAATATTTACTAATAAACGCAGCCGTACCTTAACCGCGTTAAATAGCGGTTTACTGGATCAACGGCAATTGGGTGAAGTACATGAAATTCGCTATACCTCTACCGCAGGTAATGAAGAAATTCAGGCTTGGTATATTACCCCACCTAATTTTGACCCAAGCAAAAAATACCCACTCATTTTGGAAATACATGGCGGCCCGCATCTGGCCTATGGTCCACAGTTTGCGGCAGAACTGCAGCGCTATGCTGCCGAAGGTTATGTGGTGCTGTACAATAACTACCGCGGTAGTACCAGCTATGGCGAACGCTTTGCTATGTTGCTGCACTATAACTATGCCTCAGAATACGATTTTCAGGATCATATGTCTGGCGTAGATGCCATGCTGGCCAAAGGCTTTATTGATGAAAACAATCTCTTTATCGCCGGCGGCTCGGCAGGCGGTATTGCTACCACTTACGCGGTAGGCCTCACCAACCGCTTTAACGCCGCCGCCGCTACCAACCCGGTCGTTAACTGGACATCAAAAGTGCTGGCTGCCGATAGCTATGTCGGGCAAATTCAAAATCAGTTTCCGGGTACACCTTGGGAGCAACAAGCGCACTACTGGCAACGTTCGCCGCTGTCTTTAGTGGGTAATGTCAGTACTCCGGTGCTGTTATTTACTGGCGAGAAGGATCGCCGCACGCCTATGGCTGAAACCGAACAATACTATCAGGCATTAAAGCTTCGTAAAGTTGATACTGCCATGGTGCGGGTGCCGGATGCCTATCATGGTGTGACTAACCGACCATCGTGGATGATTGCTAAGGTAGAACATGCCTTAGCCTGGTTTAAACGTTATCGTAAAGATACTGAATAACCAAGGCGTGTCCTAAGACAACGCCGATACTGGGCCCGCCATAGGCAATAGTGTGAGTGTCCAATTTAAAATCCCCTGAACAAAGTTGCCGAATACGCTGAATTAACTGTTCTTGATGCTCAACCGAGTTATCGGATAATTGGCAGAGCATAACAAACTCATCACCGCCTTGACGCGCCACAAAGTCGCCTTTACGTAACCCCATGGTTAGTCTGTTAGCAAATTCTCGTAAAAAATCATCACCGGTTTCATGACCATACTGATCATTAATTGCTTTAAATTTGTCGAGATCGACGAACACTAACGCAAAGCTTTGTTGTTGCCGCTTCGCTCTGGCAACTTGTCGATTAAGCTCTTCCAGTAAATACCTTCTGTTTGGTAATGCTGTTAAAGGATCATGTAAAGCGTAATAAGCAAACTGTTGGTTCAGCGCCGACAATTGTTGCTGTTCCTCCAAACGAGCTGCCAACAATGACAAGGCATTACTAATACCCGAAAGTAGCGCGGTATTTTCAGCTAATGGGGGTTCTTTGTGCAATATCACCAGCAAAGCAGCAACGGCTTGCTGATCAACATAAATATTGACCAGTACCCCGCTGTTGCCTTCGGCTAACGCTGGAGAGACCGCTGACGACAAATAAACGACATTACGCTGACGCGCCTCTAACGGCGAGTGCTGCAACCACTCCATTAAGGGTTGTTGCCAAAGTGTCCATGCAGGTTCAAGCGCGATACATTGCCCTTGTTGCAGCTCAAACGGTAGTACTGTATGCCAGTAACCACTTTGCTGCATATAGCTGGCAACCTGAGTTACTGCGAAGTTAAGCGACTGTGCAGCTACACAAAAATCACTGATAGATGATAAGAGTTGTACCCGCCCAAGCTGCGACTCTGCGGCATCCGCTCTGGCATGAGCTGCCGCACTCGCTCGTTCCCGGTTGATTTGGTTACTAATCAGATCAGCACAGAGTTTAATCACTTGCAATAACTCAGGAAACTGACAGATAGCCAAGGGCTTAGCACTAGCCCCGCACAAGGTACCAATTAATTTACCGTCATTATCGGTAATAGGCACACTCATATAGGTCTTCAGTCCTAACTTTTGTGCTGCAACAGAGTCACCCCAAATTTGGGCGACATCTTCAGTAACAAAGGTTTTACTGTCTAAGGCTCTTTTGCATAGGGTATCATTCCAAGGTACAGCCAGCCCTTCTGGGATCTGCAAAGTGCCAGCATTATTTACAATATCAACTCGCTGTATGCCTGCTGCTTCATCAATACTGGTAAGATAAGTCGACTCTAACCCGGTAATTTGTTGCAACAACCCCAGTAAAGGCCGGGTTAGGCCCTCTACTGAGTTGGCGTTAGCAACAAACTGTGCCAGTTGCTCTAGCTGTCTGTCCATTTTTTCCTACTGCATTTTAAGTGCTAATTTCTATTAACTATTTATTAATACAATAACTTAGCTATCTAGCAACAAGCTTAGACCTTGTTATGCCATTTGCCAATCTTAAAGCACAGTAGTTTAAATTAGGAGCGTCATCCATGACTTTTCAGGATCGCAGAACACTTAGCGTTTATATTGGGTAGGGCAATAAGCGCGGGAAATCTCAGGGTTGCGCAGTTTTAGATGTTTGGTTTTCCGCCCGGCTACACGCTCTCGCCATAACCGAAAACTGCTGGCTTTGAGTTGCCGACGCATTAACTTAATGACTGCCGTTTCATTTAACCCAAATAACCGCTCAATGGCTTCAAAAGGGGTACGATCTTCCCATGCCATTTCAATAATACGTGAATTTTGTTCATCACTAAAATTATCCATTTATTATTCGTCTATCAATCCAACATGCTGCTTTAACGTATACACTAGCCAAACCGATTGCTTTAGTTTGGATATTTTTATGCGCTTTATAGCCTTTTGCTTTGTGTTGTTTGGTAGTGTTTTAGCGAGTGGCTGTACCAATGTGCCTGACAAAGTTACGCCAGTAACACCGTTTGAACTTAGCCGCTATTTAGGCACCTGGCATGAAATTGCCAGACTGGATCATTCCTTTGAACGCGGGCTAACTCAGGTTACCGCGGAATATAGCCTACGCGAAGATGGTGGAGTTTCAGTGCTGAATAAAGGCTATGACAGTGCAAAAGAACGCTGGAAAACCGCTGACGGCAAAGCCTATTTTGTTGGCGATAGCAATACCGGCCGTTTAAAGGTGTCGTTTTTTGGGCCTTTTTATGGTGGCTATAATATTGCCAAGCTAGATGAAGATTACCAAATTGCGTTGGTAGTTGGCCCTAACCTGAAATACGCCTGGTTATTGGCGCGTAAGCCACAGCTAACCAAAGCCGAATGTATGCCTTATCTGGCGGAGGCTGAACGCATTGGTATTGCGGTAGAACAATTGATTTGGCTGAGTAAGTGCGAGTAGTTTATTTGTGCTAAAAGCAAAAAACGCCGGGGTTAGCCGGCGTTACCTTTGAGCTGTAATAGACCTATTTGTAAGGCGATTAAATCGTCTACGTTATCTTGGGTCAGGCTTTCTCTGGAATACGCTCCAACACTGCCAGCAGTAGCTGCCAGTACTGGCCTACGGTTTCAATATTCACCATTTCATCCGGGCCATGCGGGTAACGAATGGTCGGCCCAATAGAAACCATATCCATCTCCGGATACGGCTTTTTAAATAAACCACATTCTAAGCCGGCATGGATCACCATAATCACCGGTTCTTTGTTATAGATATCTTGATAAGTGTCTTTGACAATGGCCATAACTGGTGAACTTGGATCCGGCTTCCAACCAGGGTAAGCACCGCTAAACTTTACGCTAACCTTAGCCAGAGCGGCCAAAGAAGCCAGCATGCATTCCAACTGCTCACGGCCAGAGTCAATAAGCGAACGAATTAGGCAAAGTACTTGCACGCTATCACCGTGGGTCGTGATCACCCCCAAATTCAGCGAGGTTTCAACCACACCGGCAATATCATCGCTCATCCGCATCACGCCATTCGGACATACGTTTATCAGATTCAACAGACATTGCTGTGACTCGCGGCTCATCACCTGTGCCGGTAAAATCGTTTCGGTTACGGCAAGCTTAAGTGCCGGCTCAGTGGCTGAGAGTTCTTGCTGCAATAACGCTTGATATGCCGCAGCTTTCTCTTCCAGTAAAGCTCTTTTATCGGCAGCTAGAGTAATCACCACGTCAGCTTCGCGTGGAATAGCATTGCGTAGCGAACCACCGGCAATTTCACTGACTTTAAAATCAAGCTCAGCGGCGAGTTCTACTAAAAAGCGCGCCAACAGTTTATTAGCATTACCGCGGCCTAAATGAATATTAACGCCGGAATGACCACCTTTTAAACCGCTTAGATTTAACCGGTACGCCTGATGCCCGGCAGGTAATGGCTGCCATTGCATTGGTACAGTAAATTCAGCATCCACCCCACCAGCACAGCCCATATAGATCTCGCCTTCTTGCTCCGAGTCGGTATTAATCAAGATCTCAGCGTCTAACAATCCCGGCTCTAACGCAAAAGCACCAGTCATGCCAGCTTCTTCATCAACCGTTAATAGCACTTCTAGTGGGCCATGCTTGATTTCGGTACTGCCTAAAATCGCCAGTGCCGATGCCATACCAATGCCGTTATCAGCACCTAAGGTTGTGCCATTGGCTGTTACCCAATCGCCATCGACATAAGCTTCAATGGGGTTCTTAGTAAAGTCGTGTATTTTATCGGCATTTTTCTGGGGCACCATATCTAAGTGCGCTTGAATAACCACCGTTTTACGGTTTTCCATCCCCACGGTGGCAGGTTTTTTGATAATCAGATTGCCAACTTTATCTTCCTGCACAGTTAAGCCCAGATCTCGCGCCCAGGCCTGAATATGCTGGCTTAGTGCCTGTTCATGCTTAGAGGGATGCGGAATCGCACAAATTTGCGCAAACCATTGCCACAACGGCTGCGGGTATAAACTGGAAATAGCGGTCACAATAACTCCTGATTACGGCCAACAAAATTGTGGCTATCTTATCACAGCGCCGTCATCCGGCAGACACCGCCCACAGCAACAAAGTTTAGCTTTGTCGCAAGCTGTAAAGCACCGCTTACGAGGGTATGGCTAAGTTGCCAAAAACTACCTGGCGCAGGTCACGAACAGCCACTTTGCTGCTACAATGCTGCGGTAAAGCCGTTAGTGGTACGCTGCATTAACACCGTTTAAGGTTCCCCTGCCAATGAACTACCAGTTTGACCTTTTTAATGGTGTGATTATCGACGCCAGCACTGCGCCTGCAGACATTTCAGCCTTTCAGGACGCACTAAATAACATTGTTTATCTAGCGCGTTCGCAGCAAAAGAACCTACTTTGGTTAACACTGGATCTCTCGCAGGCAACGCTGATCCCCGCAGCTACAGCACTGGGTTTTGTATTTCACAGTTGTTTAGAACAGCAACTTACCTTAATTCAAAAAGCGCCGACTACAACCTTTGTGCCCTTTATTCCCACCCATACCTTGGGGGCAGGAGCTATAGTGCAAAATGGGCAAGGCGATATTCTGGTGATCCACGAACGCGGCCAGCGCGGTTACAAATTACCAGGGGGGCAGGTTGATCCCTCCGAGCCAATACATGCTGCTGTGGTACGCGAAGTGTTTGAAGAAACCGGTATTAGTGTAAAGTTTCAATCGATAGTTGGCTTTACCGGTAAAGATCCGTATCGGCTTGGCAAGGCTAACCTGTATTTTATCTGTAAAGCACAGCCATTAACTTACGAGATTGCTATTCAGGACACTGACGAAATTATTGACGCAAAATGGCTAAGCCCAGCGGCCTTTATGCAAGATAACAACAATGCTCTGTTTAACCGCCAGCTAATTCAATTGTTAACTAACACATCAGGCCTGCAATTAATTGATTTAGCCGGGAATGAAGGGCCACACTACAAGCACGAAATTTATTTTATACCTGAGTAACCCATTAGCCAACTATCATCCATAGCGTTGCTACACCCACTACAACAGCGTTAGCTAACGCTATTTTTAATTACTCGCCAGTTGATTCGCAAAGTCATGGTTTACATCACGATGGCCGGCTTCGTCGGCTCGCACCGCAATTACCACTTCGCGTAACCGGGCATCCGCCGGCAGTTGCCAGTAATCTATCGCAATCTGTGGTGCGGTAATATTGTCGATGGCACCGCTATCTATCTCGGCTAAATAACAGCTATAGCTAAACACCGCCTCTTCTTCAAAGTAGCCGACTAAACGGTGCGCCGTTTTTGCCGAAAAAATATATAGCAACAAAAAGCCGGTAAAAAACAGGCCCTGCGCCAACAGGATCAACAACCGTTCAAACCAATTAGGTTTGGCGATTTCAATAAAGGTCATCAGGTGCATGCGTTCGTTTTCAGCTTCGTCCAGCAATACGCGGATCCAACCCTGGTCGTCTTCCATCCGGCGTAAACTACGCATATGGCGCAACATACCCGCAACCATACCGGGTACACCAGCCACTGTTTCCAGAATAACCGCGCGGTGACCATAACGTTTGGCAAAAAAGGTGTCGGCGCAAAAGCGCAGCGTTTTAGTTATACGCAAGGCGATACGATCAGACCAATTTTGCGGGCTATGGTGCTTGGCTAAGGGATCGGACTGGTTAAGTGTATCGTCAGACATCAGAGCCTCCTTATTAGGTTATGGCGTTTGAGTATGACAAAGGGAGCTGAACCTGTACTGAGTATGCAAATACCGTATCATTTAAAAACCAGACAGCCATCATCCTCTCTGCAAACAGATAAGTGATAGCTGCTGCAATATATTACCTTACACGCGGAAATGGTTTACCAGTTCGCTGAGTGTTTGGGCTAGACGCGCCAGCTCGGCACTAGAAGCCTGGGTTTCAGTCTGCGCCGCATGCATCATTCGTTCAATCTCTTTGGTTGACTCTTAAGTACGATGCGCCAGAGCATGCACCTCATCAGCCACCACCGCAACCTCCCGACCACTGTCACCGGCTCGAGCTGCTTCTATAGCAGCGTTACCTTGGCTAGCAAGGTGGTCGACATTGCGTCGCCAGTGTGCCTTGCATTGAAAGCGTCCAAAGGCTCTGAAACGCGAATCTTGAAGTCACTTGCTTATATTCCAAATTAATACACGGGCTGGCGCAGTGCTTTGCATAACTGTTATGCTGCAACCACTTCGTTGAGCTGTGCTACAAGAACCTGATAAGAACCTAATGAAAGTCATTGTAAAAAGTTTATTAAAAGGCCTGGCGATTGTGCTGCCACTGGTTATCACTATCGAGCTGCTACGTTGGCTGCTATTAACGGTTGAAACGGTATTAACGCCGGTGCTGCAAGTCGTTTTACCGGGCGAATGGTACCTGCCAGGTATGGCAATACTGGGGTTTTTACTGGTGTGCACGGCCATTGGCTACAGTGCGCGCTGGCCAAGTTTTAACTGGCTATGGCAAGTGCCAGGCAAGATTTTAATGAAACTACCCGGTACCAAGCAGGTGTATGGCATGCTGCAGGACATTATTGACGTGATGTCTGGCAAAAACTTTACCGATGGCTCGGTGGTGATGGTGAAGCTGCCGTCGTCTGAAATTGAGTTAATTGGCATTGTTACCAAGCAAGGCGGACAGCCGTATGATCGTATGTCCTCGCTGATGCAGGAAGAGCAACTGGCGGTATTTATTCCAATGGCATACAACGTCGGGGGCTATACCATCATCATACCCCGCAGCTGCACCCGAAACATTGACATGAAACCAGCCGAAGCGTTGCAGCTGGTACTGAGTGGTGGTTTAGGTAGTGCTAAAGCGCCGGGGACATTAAAACCTTAAAATGCCTGCTGTCAGGCATTAACCCAACAACATCCACAGTGCCACACCAAACATCAGGCTGGCGCCAATGCGGTTTAAATACTGCACCCGGTGCGGTTGACCAAAAAACAGCGCCAGTGCTTTACCTCCACTGGCGTATAACAACATAGATAAAAACTCCAGCAATACAATAATGGCCACCAGCACGAAAAGCTGTGGCCAAAAGGCGTACTTAATATCAATAAACGGCGGCAACAGCGCCATATGAAATGCCCAGCCTTTGGGATTAGACACCGCCGTAATAAAGCCCTGACTAAACAACGTACGCCGCGCCATTAACTGCCGCACTTCACCTTGTAGCGGCAGCGCCATCTTACCTTTAGCCAACCACATTTGCAGGCCTATATAGCCCAAGTAACAAGCACCAATAATTTTAAAACCCTGAAACAACGACGGAAACTGCAGCATTATCGCTGCCACACCGCACACAGCCAGCACAGCCACCAATGCCACGCCGAGCATTTCGCCCCACATCATCCAAAAGGTACGCCGCACCCCCTGGCTCATGCCCAAGGTCATCGCCAGTGTCATACACATACCCGGTGTTACCGAGACAAATAAAAACGTCGGAATAAAAGCACCCATCAGGGCCAGATTAACCATAACAACCTCAGCAACAATTTCACGACGCTATTCTGGCTGGTCGTTTAAGCGCCAGCAATAGGTTTAGGCAGGATTTTTAAGCAATTTAGTGCAGTAGGTAATACAAAACCCAACAATCCTAGTATTAGCTATAGTTGCGCATCTGGTCCCCCCTCTCCATCAGTGAAGCGAAAACTTGCAAAAATGGTGACTTGACCAAAGGTGGCTTGCTTAAAGCTGAGCTAATTGCAAAAAGTATTTGAAAAAATCAATATCCATTCTGCGTCTTAATTTATACGCAATTGAATAACAGAAGATATAACGATCTTACTCAAACCAGTTTTCCACCAACAGCCCAGGAACACGGGAAAACTCGTTAGTGTTTCGCGTTACCAGTATGGCACCTGACGCCATAGCGGTGGCAGCGATAAGATTATCTATCGGGCCTATCATACGGCCTTGCTGTTCCAGATCAGCTCTGACGTCAGCCGCAATGCGGGCAGCTTTGGTATCAAATGGAATAACCTGAATAACCCTTAACAGCTCATTAAGCTGAGCTCGTCTTTTAACCGGAGCCTGTGATTTGGCGATACCAGTTTCCAACTCATACAACACCACCGCTGACAGCAAAACATCGCCTGGAGCCTGTGCCAATAATTTCGGTGCAACCTTGCCCATTCCTTTAAAAAAGTAAATCAGGGTATTTGTATCCAATATATATTTCATAGCGGTTCCCGCGGTATATCTTCACTCTGCGCGATCCGCAATTCATCCTGCTCCGGAAACGTCCGCCAGCTTCCTGCCATTTCCCGTACAACCTGCGGCCAATCATTGTGGCAATGTTGGCGGATAAGATCAGCAATCCACTGACTTTGCGATACATTCGCCTCAGCAGCAGACTGTTTTACTTGCTGAATAAGTTCATCATCGAGATAAATAGTAATCTGTGCCATAACCACCTCGCCTTCTACATATAAGTGCAAGTATAATTGCAGTATTTATAAAAGCAAAATAACGCTAAGAAACCTATGCTACCGGTTAAGCTCGCGTTGTTTAGACCAGGGTGGGCAACAGCTAGATATTGATATCACCACAAAACAGGCTATAATTTCGCCGTCTACCCCACTTTGGAGCACATCACCGAAATGAACAACTAAATCCTGATTAGCCGTCAATGTTACTTTTTGGACTTATCAGGGTTAGCGGGTTTATTTCGGTTGGACTTTCAACATCACTGCCCTAGCTATTCTTATTACCCGCCCCCTGAATTATCGGGAGGCTTTATGACCTCATACCACTTTTCCCCTTGCAGCTTTAGCCTGGCAAATGGCGATATACTGTACCGTGATATCCGTTTGTCGCTGGATAGCGGCCTAAGTGCCCTAATTGGCCGTAATGGTATTGGTAAATCGCTGTTGGCAGCGCAACTGGCCGCGCAACAGCCAGCAGATTGCTATTTGCTGCCACAACTACCACCAACGCACTGGCAGCAACTTCGGCTGGCCGATCTGCTTGGTATTACCCCTATCCTTAACGCCCTGCAACAATTGGCGAACGGGCATTGTGATACTGGCTCCCTGAGCCTGATTGACGGGCATTGGCAACTGCAAGACGACCTTTGCCATGAACTGCAACAGATTGGTGCAACGCCGGACCTGTGGCAAGTGTGCAGCAGCTTAAGCGGTGGCCAGCTTAATCACCTGCGACTCTGGTGGGCCTTTTACCAGCAGCGGCCACTGCTTATTCTGGATGAACCCTCGAATCATCTGGACTCAGAGGCACGCTCTTGGCTAAGTCAGCGTATTGCGCGCTTTTTGGCCCGGCCAAAAACCGCCATTTTGCTGATCAGCCATGATCAGGCACTTCTGCAGCAAGCCGGTGTGTTGTATGAATTAACCAGTATCGGCTTACACCGCTATGGGGGTAACTACGCCTTTTATCAGCAGCAGCGCCAGTTACAACACACGGCTTTGCAACAGCAACGCCAACAGGCAGAACGTAATCTGGCGCAACAACAGCGCCAGGCACAAAGCGCCGCAGAACGCGCTGCTAAACGGCAGCAACAAGGCGAAAAGCGGCGTGGCAGTCAGGCAACGATACTGCTGGACTACCAAAAAAACCGCGCCCAAAGTGCCGTATCAGCAAGGCGCACGCAAGAGCAACAGCAGCTAAAGCAGGCGCAGCAACAGCTACACCAGGTAAAAGCGCAGCAAGAGATCATTAAACCGCAGCAGTTTTACCTACAGGCAACGGCAGCAAACAACAATAAGTTGTGGGTCAATGCCGTGGCTCTGCAACTGGCATACGGTAATCGCCAGCCGCTAAGTTTTAACTGGCGCAACAAGCAACGGGTGCATTTGCAAGGCCGTAATGGCAGTGGCAAATCGACCTTACTGCAAACCCTGGCGGGCCTGCTCGCACCTGCGGCAGGTCAATTGCAACTAAACTGCACTGTGCACTATCTGGATCAGCACTTTAGCTTGCTCAACTTTAGCCAAATCGCCCTGGCTAACCTGCGCCAATACTGCCCACTTATCAGCGAAACCGCCGCCCGCACCTTATTAGCCAGCGCCGGTTTACGCGCCGATAAAGCATTACAACCCGCGGGCGTATTAAGTGGCGGCGAACGTATGAAGCTGGCCATGCTTATGGTCAGCCAGCATAACGATAGCCTGCTGTTATTAGACGAGCCGGATAATCATCTGGATTTAGAAACCAAAACCTTGCTGGCAGAAGCGCTGTATCACTATCCGGCAGGCTTTGTGGTGGTAAGTCACGATCAGCACTTTATCGCGCAGTTGGGTATCGACACGGTATTGCAAATTTAAAAGCGTAAAACCAAATGCAGTAGGGCTGACAATAACTGCGGCCGCGTAAAAAAGCCGGATCACCCCGGCTTTTTAGCAAGAAATCAGCCTACATCAGCTCAATACCACCCCCAAAGCTGCGGTAAATGCCGACCAAACGGATAAAGCTTTGCTGCTGCAGTTGCGCCAGTTGATCGCGGCTGCGTAGCTGTTCGCGCTCCGCATCCAGTAAATCAAAAAACTCGCCGCTGCCCGCGTTGTAGCGGGCGCGGGCAATTTGCACCGCTTTATTACTGGCGTGCCATTGTTGCTCGGCGCTTAATTGCTGCTCGCGGCTTAGGTTATAGCTGGTTAACGACAACTGCATCTCGTTAATCGCAGTAAAGACCTGCTGCTCAAAGCGCGCCAGCGCCATTTGCGTGCTGGCTTCGGCCTGGCGAATACGCGCCTTTACCGAGCCTAAATCGGCGGCTTGCCAGCTTAGTGTCGGCGCGACCGACCAGCTTTGGGTATCGCTGCCCAACGTTAAACCGGGGCCAGAGATAAAACCTAAAAAGCCGCGTACCGACAGGTTAGGATATAAATCAGCAGTCGCCACACCGATATTCGCCGTGCGGGCGGCGAGTAACCGCTCTGCACTGGCCACATCAGCTCGATAACGCAGATAGTTTTCGCCCTCAACTACCGCTACCGGTTGTTTTAAATCCGGTAGCTGCGGTACTGCGCCCAGGTTAAATTGACCTAGCCGTTGCGCCAGCAGCGCCGACAAGGTGGCATCGGCTGTCAGCCGTGCGACCCGATAAGCCGGTACCATAGAATGCACCTGATGGAGCTGTACATCTATTTGCGCCAGTTCTAACTCAGAAGCCATACCGGCTTCCAGCCGGGCCAGCACAATAGCGCGGCTTTGCTGTAAGTTTTGCAGGTTTTGCTCGGCGACAGCCAGTCGTAGCTGAGCACCGCGATATTCACCATAACTAGTGGCAACCTGGCTAATCAGTTGCAGTTGCGCATCGTGCCACAAGATATCGGCTTGCTGTGCCTGTGCTTCAGCAGCTTCACTGGCACGGCGTAATTTGCCAAATAAATCCAGATCCCAGCTTAAACTGGCACCGGTGCTGTAACCGCGGGTAATCACACCATTATCTTCCGGCGCTACGGTGCCGTTTTCGCTGGCCTAATAGCCAGCATCCAAGGTACCTTTGGGCAGAAAGTCGTTATTGGCATCCCGAAATACCGCATAGGCCCGGTCAACATTGGCTCTGGCCTGAGCCAGAGTACGGTTTTCGGCTAACGCCCGGCTGATCAGCTGATTTAACGCCGTATCATCAAAGGCCTGCCACCAATACCGCAATAACGGATACTTTTAAGGTGTTACGCATGAGTCGTCTCCACGCTGGCTGGCTGGGCTTGCTGCGGCGCTGTGGTGTTTGCACCACGCTTCGCCAGCATATAGTAGAACAGTGGGGTTAACAGTAAGCCGAAAATAGTGACACCTATCATGCCGGAGAATACCGCTACCCCCAGCGCCTGCCGCATCTCGGCACCGGCACCACTGGAAAACGCCATTGGTACCACGCCCATAATGAAGGCGATAGAGGTCATCAATATCGGCCGCAAGCGCAAACGGCTGGCTTCCAAAATAGCGTCCAGTGCTACGTTTTGCTGCTTGGCTTTGGTGCGGTCGATATCCAGATCCAATTGCGGCACATTAACCTGATAGCTGGAAAACACCCCAGCCAGTTCTGGCGTAGCCCAGGCTTTCATCATCACCTGCATCGTCACGTTGTATAGCTCTTCATAGCCGTGGTTGCCGCGATCCTGAATTTGCAGCCTAAAACCACCGATAGTCCCCAGCCCCATTACCGGCGGCGGCGGGAAAATGGCAATAAAGGCATCTTCAATACCGGCAAACTGCTGGTTTAAAGCCGCCGCTATGGCGTTACCCGACAGTTCAGCTGAACCACGTTTATCAAAATCATCCAGGCCCACAAACACGATGCCGGAATTCGGGCTATTGGTAAAACCATTGATACTCAGGCCCGGAAAGGCAATAGAGTTAGCCACACCAGGGTATTCCAGTGCGATGGCCGACATTTCTTTAATTACGGCTTCGGTACGATCTAACGAGGCGGCATCCGGCAATTGCGCAAAAGCGACCAGGTACTGTTTATCCTGGCCTGGTACATAGCCGGTAGGGGTTGTAGCAAACTGCAGGCCGGTAACCCCAACTAAGGCGATATACATTACGCCCACAATGGCGCCAAAGCGGATCACCTTTCTTACTACATAGCCATACCCCTGTGATAAGCGGGCAAAGAAGCGGTTAAAGGGGCCAAATAACCAGCCACCTAATAGCTTATCCATACCGCGGGTTAAGGCGTCTTTTTTCTCGTTATGTCCCTTTAATAACATGGCGGCTAACGCCGGGCTGAGTGTTAAGGAGTTAATGGCCGAGATAAAGGTAGAAATAGTAATAGTTAGCGCAAACTGCTTATAAAACTGCCCGGTTAAGCCCGACATAAAGGCAGTAGGAATAAATACCGCTGCCAGTACCAGCGTAGTAGCCACTATCGGCCCTGTTACTTCTTTCATGGCTTTTTGCGTAGCCGCCAGTGGCGCTAAGCCTTCACTGATATTCCGCTCAACGTTCTCTACCACTACGATGGCATCATCTACTACGATGCCAATCGCCAGTACCAGCCCGTACAACGACAAAGCATTAATCGAGAAGCCAAGCAGATGCATAAAGGCGAAAGTACCTACCAACGATACCGGCACCGCGACCAACGGAATAATAGAGGCGCGCCAGGTTTGTAAGAACAGCACCACCACTAACACCACCAGCAGTACCGCTTCCAGTAAGGTTTTTACTACGGCCTGAATAGAGCCACGCACAAACACCGTAGGATCATAAACGATGTCGTAGGCTAAACCTTCCGGGAAGCCCTTTGACAGCTCGGCCATTTTGGCCCGTACATCATCCGAAATTTGAATAGCATTAGAGCCAGAGGCCTGAAAAATAGGAATAGCTACCGCATCTCTGTTATTTAACAAAGATCGCAGGGCGTAAGTAGAGGCACCAAGCTCCACCCGGGCAACATCTTTTAAGCGGCTTAGCTCGCCCTGGCTACCCACATTAATAATAATGTTTTCAAACTCTTCTACGCTAGCCAAGCGGCCTTTTACGTTAATCAGTAGCTGGAAATCCGCATCCCCGCTCGGTTGGGCGCCTAAACTACCTGCCGCCGCCTGCTGGTTTTGCTCACGGATAGCCGCAATAATTTGCGTGGGAGATAACCCTAAAGCGGCCACTTTGTTCGGATCTAACCACACCCGCATACTGTATTCACGGGCACCGAATAACTGCACATTACCCACGCCCTGAATCCGAGCCAGTTCGTCTTTGACGTTAAGTGCAGCATAGTTAGACAAGTACAGCATGTCATAACGATCATCGGGCGAGGTTAAATGCACCACCATGGTTAAGTCTGGTGAGGATTTCTCCGTTACCACGCCAAGCCGCTGTACTTCCTGCGGCAAGCGCGGCATAGCGCGGTCTACCCGCGCCTGCACCTGAGCCTGGGCTAAATCGACATTGGAGCCGATAGCAAAGGTTACTGTTAAGGTCATGCGGCCATCTGAAGTTGCCTGCGATGACATATACAGCATGTTCTCCACACCGTTAATTTCCTGCTCCAGTGGCGAGGCTACCGTTTCAGCAATCACTTTGGGGTTGGCCCCAGGGTAATTCGCTGTAACCACCACCGTTGGTGGCACCACTTCCGGGTATTCGGTAACCGGCAGCTCCCATACAGTTATCGCGCCAACAATAAAAAACAGCAGAGAGATAACAGCAGCAAAAATTGGCCTTTTTATAAAAAACTGCGACAACATGATACGTTCCTTAACCCTGTCCCGGCGTTGTGCCGGCATTAACTGTCGCCTCGCCATCTGCTTTTGCAGTCAAGGCGCTACTGTTCTGATCCACTAACTGTTGTGCGCTGCGCAAAACGGCGAGTTGCTCTTTGCTTGCCATATCTACCAGCTTTGGTTCGATTTGCATGCTGGGCATAACCCGTTGCAAACCATTGACGACAATACGATCTGCCGTCGCCAGCCCTTCGCGGATTATGCGCAAGCCATTGACCTTCTCACCCAGTGTTACCGCGCGGTATTCCAATTGATTATCCGCATTTACTACCAGTACAAACTTGTTGTTGAGATCAGTACCTATGGCTTTTTCGTCAATCAAAATACCCTCGTAGCTATCGCTACCAACCAATCTGATACGGGCAAACAGGCCAGGTAGCAACTTGTTATCTGCATTGCTAAAGCTGGCCCGGATGCGAATAGTACCGGTTTGTTGATTTACGCTGTTATCCACAAAATCAATGCTGCCAATATGGTTAAAAGCGGTATCATCAGCCAAGCCCATATATACCGGGTTGGCGGCTGCATCGCGGGTATCGGCGCGTTTCCCAGCTTCAGTTAAACGGGCATATTTCAGATAACTTTGCTCGTCCACATCAAAGTAGGCGTACATTTTTTCGGTAGAAACCAAACTGGTTAATTGGCTTTGGCCAGCAGTAACATAGTTACCGGTGGTTACCATGGCATAACTTACCCGGCCGCTGATGGGCGCGATGATCCGGGTATAGCTTAAATCCAGCACCGCGCGCTCTAGCGCCGCTTTTACCGACGCCACTGTAGCAGCGGTTTGCTGTTTACGTGCTAAACGGCTGTCTAACAACTCCGCGGAGATCGCCCGCGCATTGCTCAACTTTTCCGCCCGGTTGTAATCACTTGCTGCCAAATCGGCGGCACTTTGCGCGCTTTGCAGCTCGGCTTTTAACCTTGTTACTTCTGCGGTAAAAGGCCGTGGATCAATGCGCACCAGCAAATCACCTTTGTTTACCAGGGCCCCCTCGCTAAAATGCACTTGTTCAATATAACCCGAGACGCGCGGTACCAAATTAACGGTTTCTGGCGCCTGTAAGCGGCCGGTAAACTCATCCCACTCAGTAATACGCTCAGATACGACTTGCGCCACACTGATCTGAGGGGCTGCGGGTGCTTGCTGCTGATTAGCGGCCTCAGGGTTACCACAAGCAACCAACACCAGCGCCGCGACGCTTGCTAACATAAAAGTTCTTACTGTGCTTTTTGTGCTCATGACGAGGTTCTCCACCTTTGTTTGCATAAATTTGTTTCTCAAAAATACGTTTCCATAGTCCGATTGCCGTAGCCTTGCTTAACGCAATAGAAATAACTTGCTAATTTTGTACCACTCGGTAAATATATAGATCCGCTACGCGCTGCCAATTTATTTATGTACCGATCGGTAAAATATTTTTATTTTAGCTGACAGTGTATAAGGGCAACAGCGGCAGGTTAATGCCGAAAGCTGCTGACAACTTGCCTAAAACTCTATAACGCAATAGCATAAAACGCCCCGCTGTAAGGATAGGCATACTGGTAATAGGGGTTTTATACTGGTCAGTAAGTAAGCCTTACTAGACATAAGGGCTTTAGCTGTTTAGGATAGGCTGAACTTTTTACACAGGAGCTGAGCAATGTCAGTAGTAAGTTGCACACCCCATGTTGGGCGCCCCCGCGCTTTTGATATGGATACAGCACTGGAAAAAGCGCTGGAAGTATTTTGGCGCAAAGGCTATGACGGCACCTCGTTAACCGATTTAACCGATGCTATGGGTATCAATAAACCCAGCTTGTATGCTGCCTTTGGCAACAAAGAACAGCTGTTTTTAAAAGCCATTGAGCTGTATGAAAGCCGGCCCTGCGCCTTCTTTTTACCCGCGCTGGAAAAACCTACTGCCTATCAGGTCGCCGAGCATATGCTATACGGCGCAGCCATAAATATGGCTGACAATAATCACCCGCAAGGCTGTGTGATTGTGCAGGGGGCATTGTCGTGCAGTGAAGCTGCGGCCAGCGTGAAAGAAGCGCTGATGAATCGCCGGGTAGAGGGCGAGCAAAAACTTAAAGTACGTTTTGATCAAGCTAAAGTCGATGGTGATTTACCTGCGGATACCGACACAGAAGTACTGGCTCGTTATCTTGGCACAGTACTACAAGGTATGGCGATTCAAGCAAATAATGGCGCTACTTCAGAGCAGCTACGTCAGGTCGCGCAAATGACCTTACAAGCCTTTCCCGGTAAGTCCTAACTTTAAATTCCGTATTTATTGCCTATTTCTACAAAACTCTGCGGTAGCAATAGGCAAAACTAGCCTGGCTGTCCATACTGCCGTTATCCATAACAACTGCAGTTGCCCGCTTTCGTCAGGCATTTTAATTTTTATAACGCCGCTACTGTTTAAAATGCGGGCCAGGCTTTATGATCGCAGCTTTTATTGCTGCCGGCGTTGCCCATCCTACCCACTATGAAAAATATGCTGTTGTATCTGGTTACCGTACTTATATGGGGCTCTACCTGGTTTGCTATTGAATTTCAGCTAGGCGAAGTCGCTATTGAAGTCTCCTTGCTGTACCGCTTTGCTATCGCAGCAGCGCTAATGTGGTTATTTTGCTGGTGGCGCAAACTGGATATGCATTTTACGCTGCGCCAGCACGCCTTTATTTTGCTGCTAGCCAGCCTGAATTTTGCACTGAATTTCTTATTTATTTATCAGGCACAGCAATACCTTACCTCGGCCATGACCGCCATTGCCTTTACCACCATGCTGCTAATGAACATTATTAACACCCGGCTATTTTTTGGTAAACCGGTAGCCAAACGCATCTACTTTGGCGCCTTGCTGGGTATTGCTGGCATTGTTGTGCTGTTTTGGCCAGATTTAGACGGTATAGACTTCACCAACGCCAGCCTACTTGGCCTGTTGCTGATTTTATCCGGTGCGCTGTCAGCCTCATTCGGCAATATGGTTAGTGTACGTAACTCGCGGGAAAATATGCCGATTATGCAGGTTAATGCCTGGGGTATGTTATATGGCAGCTTGGTACTACTGGCAGCGGCGCTGTTTAAAGGCCACAGCTTTAATTTTAGCACCGAACCGACCTATATTATCTCCCTGCTGTATTTAGCGGTATTTGGTTCGGTGATTGCCTTTGCCAGTTACTTTGCCCTGCTAAAACAAATAGGGCCGGAAAAAGCCAGCTATACCATAGTGCTCTTCCCGCTAGTTGCTGTGGTGCTTAGCACCTTATTTGAAGATTTCCACTGGACCAGTTACACCTTTAGCGGCTTCGCGCTGGTGCTGCTGGGCAATGCTATAGTGCTTACGCCCTTTGCCAGAATTAGAGCACTGCTATTGGCTCACCGTCCTCAGCTCTCGCCCTAACGGCATCGAGACCTAGCCAGACATCAAATATACCTAGCAATCAAATTGGTTTTGTTATTTCGCTTCCAGTTCGCATAGTGATGCCCTAACCAGGTGGTTAAACCTATGACAACGGCCGCCATAGCGAGGGTGGTGAAATAACTCATACCATAGCCAAGTGGCAAGCCAACCAAGGTTTCGCCGTAGGTCATATCACTGAAACTAAAGCCCAGTGCCGGAATCAACAACCAGCTAATAGCATGCAGTAAGTACAAATGAATTAAGTATGCAAACATACTCACTTTACCTAGTACCTGTAAGAAATTCTTTGAAAAGTCTGGCTTTAGGCCACTTAGCAGTTTAAGTAAAATTAGCCCGGTGCCCACCGTTAGCAACATAAACTGCAGAGAAAGCGGATACTTAGTTGGGTTTAAAAACGACATCAGGGTATGCAGCGGCTCATCAAACACGGTAAATTGCGAAGCATCACCGTATAAATTAAAACCCCGCAACAGGCTATAAAGCACCAAACAGCCAAGCCCTAAAAACAGCGCCTGAGTTGTCGCTTGCGCACTGTAATTTTTAGCCCTGTAATACAACCCGACACAATAGGCTAAACACATTAAACCGACTATCGGCGCTATCGGGTAGGTGGTACGAACTTTAAAACCAAAGGGTAACTCAAGCACATTTTTCTGATGAAATATCGACCACAGGTGATACACAACACCATGACTTTCAACCTGCACCGCATCTAACAAATTATGACCAAACACCAATGCCAGCCCCACAATAAGCACCGGATAAATGCCCATTAAACGTAACAGCCCCAGCACCACAAAACCCCAACCTATGGCCCAAATGATTTGAGCAAACAGCATAGGGAACAGCGGGTTAAAACTCCAGGACCAGGACACCAAAGTAAACTCAAGTAAAATAAGCACCAGGCCACGCACAATTAAGTTGTAGGCAAAGGCCGTGGTAGACGGATATTTGGGTTCGGTAATTGCTGCTGAAAGCCCGGCCAGAAACACAAATAACGGTGCGCAGAAATGTGAGCTAAACCGGGTAAAAAAAATGCCGGGGTCGGTACCCGGAATTGTCATTGGATCGTTAACTGCGAAACTAAGGCAATAGTACATAGCATGGTCAACAACCATCAATATGATGATAATACCTCGCAGTAGGTCTATTTGGTGAAGGCGATTAGTATGTTGATTCAAAGACATATTACACTCAGAGTTAGCAGTATCCCTGCAAAAAACTGCGCACATAATATGTTATACCATAACAAAAATCCAGTAATGCACTCGCTTGCCACACCTGTAGGTAGCCGCTTAACCTTAGCTAAAACGTTTCCCGTACCCGCAAAAACCGGGCAAAGCGGGGTATGCCATTGTTGGTGTAACCATTGTATCGATAGGTGATCACAGTACCAATTTCTGGCGGTGTTTGCCGTAATTCGTCGGTTAAACCACTGCCAATGGCAAATACTTTACCTTCGGGTGTTTTAACAATTAGCGCACCAACCATCCCCTGATATTTTCCCCGGCCGGGCCGGTAACCAATAACTTCAGCTTCCGTATCTTGATAGGTTTTTAATTTTAGCAAATCGCTGCTTCTACCCGTTTTATAAAAGGCATCCTGATGATGCAGCATTAACCCCTCGGCCCCAAGCTGTTCAAGTTCACTCAGTTTGGCAAAGAGTTCAGCCTTATTCGCGACCCGAAATTGCGGTACAACCTTTAAATAAGGGCTATTCTGCTGTTGGTGAATTGCTTGCATAGCGCGAATACGCTCAGTAAAGGTACCGGCAGCATCAGGCAGTTCGAATACATAGTAACCTATTGTTTGCCACTCACTATCAATAGGCTGATGCTTGCTAACAATACTTAAGATCTCAGCAAATTTATTGCGATCTAACCAAAGCTCACCATCTAAGGCTTGCGCAGGAAAGTCCGCCACAAACCAGGCGGGCGCAGCAATAATATTGCCACCACGTGAAATTAACTGTTTACCATCCCAAAAGGCCCGCACACCATCTAACTTTTCGCTAACCCAATACTGCTCTACATCGATATCAGCACTATAAACTTTAGCCAATACCAGCTCAGGCTTGCTGGCAGCGCTTAAAGGGTAGCAGTAAATCAACAGCACTAAAATTAACTTTTTAATCACTATTTATCATCCTTTTGTTTAAAACAAAAGTATAGTGAATAACTCTGCTGCCGCAAGAAAATAGCTCTGGCCTGTGACAGCAGCCTGGCTTTGGTGCTGGCCTTTTAATAATTGAAAATAATAAACGTTATTAAAAAAACGCTGACAGTGCCTGAAAAAAGGTATATTCACCCAGCCCGGCTCGGTTAAGTGGCTTAGATTGCGCACTCCACATTGCCACCACCAATGACCTGCCTGCTGCTGGCGGCCGCCATCCAACCCTCTGGCAATATCCGCTCGCTGCTATCGGCTGTTTTTATCACGTCGCACAGATCATAGGTCTCGCCATCGACAGTATAGGAAAAGTCCTGCAACGGCCGCTTGCTTACAGGCAAGGTACTTACCGTTTTGCCGCGCGCTACGGTGCGGGTTGGGAATAAACGGTCGATATTGCGAAAGGTATTAACCTGAATATCCGGGTACAGTTTGCCATCGTACAGCTGGCGCACCGTGCCGATGGGCTCTTTGGCATGGCGATACGCTAGTTCCGCTGCACTTTGAGACTGTGCTATGCTGTTGGATGCAGCGGCGCGCTGCGTTAATTAAGGATAGGTTTTAAATAGCCAGCGCCCAGTTGCTGCATTTGCCGCTCAACCCAGACGACTCTTTCACGCAAATAAGGGGTTAACTGGCGGGGATCCCGGTTACGGGGGCTTGGCAGTAACACAGCCAACCGCGCGGCTTCGTTAACGCTAAGCCTGCTGGCCGGCTTGCCAAAATAATACTGGCTTGCTGCTTCTACACCGTAAATGCCTTGACCAAATTCCGCGATATTTAAGTACACCTCAAGGATCCGTTTTTTACCCCAAATCACTTCCAGGCTTAGCGCCAACGTGGCTTCTAACCCTTTGCGAACCAAGCTTCGTCCCGGCCAGAGCAAAAGGTTTTTCGCCGTTTGCTGGCTAATGGTGCTGGCACCACGTAAACCACCACCATCATCAAAGCGTTCAAACGCATTCCGAAGTTCGACCATATCAACACCAAAGTGATCGGGAAAACGCTGATCTTCTGAGGCAACCATAGCCAGCGGCACATGTGCTGGCAGTTGATCAATGCTGATCCACTGCTGGCTAACCGGATAAGGGCTTTGTAGCATAAATGACGAGGTCGGTGGCGGCACAAATCGCAGTGTCACTAAAAGAGCCAGCAACAATAACAGCAGTACCAGCAAAAAACGCCAGATAACAAACCATGTCCAACCGAAAAAACCGCGTTTATGCTCTGTCATTTACCCTCTCTTGTTGTTAACTTTAACCAGCCTTTACGGAACATCCTCGATCAATTCCCGATGTACACACACCGCCGTACTCTTAGGGTGAATCGGCTTGCCTCGACCTTCAAGGTGCGCTCTGGTAAATGCCGCCCCAAATAGCAGGATCATTGAGGAATAATTCACCCAGAGTAGCAATAGTGCCAGCGAGCCAGCGGCGCCATAGGCCGATGCAGTCGCAGTATAAGCAAGGTAAATAGAGATCAAAGAACGGCCCGCTGTAAACAACACGGCGGTGATAAAGGCACCAAGCAATACATCTCGCCAGGACAGTATTACATCCGGCAGGATCTTAAACATGGCTGCGAATAGCAGGGTGATCACCAGCAGCGACAGCACTAATTCCATGCCCACCATGGTCCAACCGGGTACCGGCAGCCATTCTTCAGCAAATGCCATGATACTGCGCAGCGCCACCGACAATAACAGCGATACCATCAGAATAAAGCCAATGGCCAGAATGATGGTCAGCGACAGCAACCTGCTCTTAATAAAGACCCAGAGGTTATTCCTTTTAGGGCGAGGCGCGACATCCCAGATCTGATTTAGCGACTGCTGCATTTGCGCGAAAACCGTAGTGGCGCCCAGAATAGTGGCAATAATCCCGACCAACGCCGGCATGATACCGCTCTGGTCTATTTGCGAATTGACCACGGCTGTCTGCACTACTCCGGCAGCTTCTGCCCCCAAGGTTCCCTCAAGCTGCGCAAACAGTTCCCCCTGCACCGCCCTTTCGCCCATCACCAGCCCAACCAGTGCAACCACCACGACCAGAATAGGCGCAATAGAAAAAACCGTGAAGAAGGCTAGTGCTGCCGCGTAAATAAACGCCTGGCTGCCCAGCCAGTGCTGAAATGCCGCCCCTAAAATACTAAGCCAGTACCGCACTACTGCGGGGAGAGTGTTATAAATATTTGTCAGCATGCTTAATAAATACCCCAGCTTTGTAGCGGCTCTTGTGGTGAATAGCACGTTAATGCGGTCAATACAGCTATTCTATTATAGTGCTTTGCCTACGCCACAGACTTTCTTACATTCTGTGCCACTACATAAGCTTTATACTGCGCGTCTATGCGGAAAAACAACTCCACCGGCGCGTTATATACCCGTTTCATTTTAGTCGCCAATTCAATACTCAATTCGCTTTCACCGTTAATTAACCGGGTAACGGTAGACTTAGCAACCTTTAAATCCCGCGCAGCATCGGCTGCAGTCAGGCCCTTACGTTGTAAAAAACGTTTAACATGAGCACCAGCAGCTTTAGGTGCGCTGATAAGATCAGCCGCACGCAGCTCTTCTGCGGTTGTTAATTCTGTTGTGTTTTTCATGGTGAATGCTCCCAGATAACCTGTTAGTTCAACCATACCCGCTATGTTTGCCAGAAACTACAGGTACAGTTTTACCTCTATCAATAATACGTTCTCGTCAGCGCTTTGCCCCAGTACCCCAGCAACAACAAACTGGAAATTCTCCCGAATAGACACGCTAAAACAGTTACCTTCGAGCAGCATATCATCTAACAAAGCTTGCTTAGCCTCTTGCAATGATTCAGCCAGCTCCAGCACCTGAATAATCTCTGACACTTCATCTTTGGCCATTGCTGAAAGCTGCAGCAATGCTTCCTTAGTGCTTGTCTCTGTGCCTGGTTTTAATAGCACCAGCAATAGACACCTCCTTATGCCGTTCTTTATTGGCTACCCGTCAATAGTAATAGCAAGTTGCGCAACCCGCAACTTTAATACCAAATAATCTCTTATAGAAAAGCAGATATTCTCTCTGGAGTGCACCAGTACCAGAGATCTGCTATCTAAGTAAGCTGCGCCCCTTTCATATACCTCACTATTTGCCCTGCCTTAAAGCAACGGTTACACTGCTTTTATCACTTAAACAGCCTACACAGCGGAGCCCAGGTTGAATTTCTCGCTAATACTGCAGTTGCTGCACCAACGTTTGCCCAATTTAATGGCGGTGTATGCTTTTGGTAGCCGAGTAAATGGTACCGCCGATAAAAACAGTGATTTAGATTTAGCTGTGCTGGTAGCAGGCTACGCCGATGTGATTGAGCTGTGGGACATTAGCAGTGATATTGCCGAACTGGCAAACTGCGAGGTCGACTTACTCGACTTTCGTGCCGCCTCTACCGTAATGCAATACCAGATCCTTACTACCGGTGAATGCTTATATGCTATCGACAGCAGTGTCGGCGTTTATGAAGCCATGGTGTTATCACAAATGACCGCACTCAACGAAGCCCGCGCAGGCTTATTGCAGGATATCAGAGAAGAAGGTAGCGTTTATGCTCGTAAATGATATGCCGGACGATGTATTACTTAACAAAGCGGCCACTATTGAGCGCTGCGTTAACCGCGCACGCGATGAGTACCAGAAAGCCCCACTAACCTTCGCTACCGATTTTACCCGTCAGGATGCGGCGATTTTAAATATTCAACGCGCCTGCGAAGCAGCGCTAGATATGGGCCAACACCTGATCCGCAAACATAAACTTGGTATACCGCAAAGTTCGCGCGATGTGTTTGCCCTGCTCGCCATAGCCGGTTTTTTACCGGCTGAGTTAGCAGAAAAGATGAAGAAAATGGTCGGTTTCAGAAATATCGCGGTACACGAGTATCAGCGCTTACAGCTGGCGGTTACCGAGTATGTGATTACCCAGCGGTTAGATGACTTTATCCAATACTGCCAGTTGCTGCTAGGCAAGGACCAATGACACTGTCCCTATTGGTTTAATGTATTAGCTACTATTTAACTAAGGACACGGACCATGCAAGAAAAACCAGTCAAATCGTACGATTTTACAATATCTTTTGCCGGCCAGGACCGTGAATACGCAGAGAATATTGTAATTGGCTTGAAGTCCAAAGGTGCGACAGTCTTTTATGACAACGACGAGCAAGCAGATCTTTTGGGCAAAGACCTTTACGAGCACTTGATAACAATTTATCGCGATAGCGCCAGATACTGTGTAATGCTAATTTCTGAGCATTACCAAAATCGATTATGGACTAATCATGAGCGAAAAGCTGCTCAAAGCCGCGCTTTCAGAAGCTCTTCAGAATATATATTACCGATTCGGTTAGATGATTCCGATATGACATCCTTATTAGATACCGTTGGATATTTAGATTACAAAAGAATGGGTAATGAAAAAGTTGTAAGTGTACTAATATCAAAATTATGGGGAAGCTTTACCAACGAGCCTGCACTTAAAAAATTAAATGAAAGCTTAAAAGATTTATACCAGCGTGTGGGATTAATCTGTGAGTACTCACTAAGACCTTGTAGTGACCCTGAAGTTAATAAGGTGCTTCCTTTCGACGTAATTCAGGGTGGGAATTCAATGATACGAAACATAAAAGAGACCTTGAAGTTAAAGCAGAACTTCATTGATCATGCAGTAATGGAAAAGTTACTTGAGATTTTACAGTCTTGCGAAATATTAATAGATTTATGCGTATTTATTGTTCAAAGATTAGACTATAAATCTAAAAAACTTAGAGTTATCGAACATCCAAACCAACATTTTTTTAATCTTATAGAGTTGAACAACTTATTGAACATAAAAGATACGCTAGCATCCAAGAATAGTTATTTTACTAATTTTCAGCTATTAATTGAGAAATGGTCAATGTCGCTGACTGAGAGTAATAAAGTTGTAAGCACTGATTCTGAAGCACTTGCCCAACCCAGAAATGACTTGCTTGTTTATGATACATCTACTCTCAAAAAAATCCCTGGCAAAGTCAACGGTCAGATTTTAGAAGTTTATAGAACTATAGACCTCTAAATTTTCAGTTAATTTTAAAATTTCTAATTTAACAGATTTTATTGATCCCCTTATTCTAAAGGTTTCTAATTAATCAATTTCAACAACTCCACCGCAGCAGTAGCATCATCTTGTGCGCGGTGGTGGTTGGTGAGTTTAATCTAGAAATGCGTGCATATATTATCCCGGTTACGAGATTGCTGCCCTGAAATTAATTTTGACCTGACTGTATTGGTGTTAAAAGCCAAGCAAGTTCGCTGGCCTGGCACTTTCGTTTCAATCCACCCGGCACTTCAAGTTTTTCCAGACAGTTAAGGCTATAAACATTGCTGTAGAGTTTATGCATCTCAAAGCTATCAACAGAGAACGGCGGGCCGGGTAGCTGCGCTTGATCATACTCAAAGCAAATAACCAGTTGTGGCGCACCTTGGCTGATGGTTATCAGGTGTTGGGCATAGCGCTGTCGCATAGCGTCCGGCAAGGCTACCAGCGCGGCACGGTCATAGATGGCGGCAACCGAGCCCAGAGTGTTTTCTGATAACTGAAAAATATCGCCGACAAACACCTGCAGCTCGTCAGCTTGATAGTGCTGCAAGTCACCCGCGCTACTGACGGTGGGTGTTAATCCCAGTTCAGCAAACAGTTCTTGTACCGCAATTTCACTTAACTCGGCGCCAAGCACCCGATAGCCTTGCGCTAATAGCCAGTGTATATCGAGGCTTTTACCGCACAGTGGCAGAAAAACGCTGGCTCCGGGCGCGAGTGCAAGCTGATTAAACCACCTTACCAGCAAAGGATTAGCCGTTGCCTGATGAAAGGCAATTTCTTTTTTTTGCCATTTTTCCTGCCAGAATTCCGGGTTCACATAATCTCCTATTATTTTGCTACTAATAGCCTACGGCACGATAAAGCTGCCACCGACACCGCTATTTTGCCCTACAACAGCTGCCGTTTGGCATTGATCAGCTGCAATAACTCCACTGTTGCCGTGGCATCATCCAGCGCGCGGTGGTGATTGGTGAGTTTAATCTCAAACTCTGCGCACAGCTTGCCTAGGCTGTAAGATTGCAACCCCGGATAATAGCGGCGCATATTTACTACGGTACAGAGCTGCGGCATATCAAAGGGTTGTTCTAAGCGGGCGAATTCAGCACGGATAAAACCGTAATCGAACTTGGCGTTATGGGCGACAAAGACCGCGCCTTGTAAAAACGCGCTTAGCTTATCGGCAATATCGGCAAAGGTGGGCGCATCGGCTACCATAGCATTGTTGATGCCGGTTAGGCGGCTGATAAAGGAGGGGATAGAACGACCGGGGTTTAGTAAGGTGCTAAAGATTTCCAGTACCTCGCCAGCCTGTACTTTAACCGCACCTATCTCAATCACCCGATCGGTACCCGCTTTACCGCCAGTGGTTTCCACATCCAGCACCACGTATAAACGATTGGGATCGACTATCCACTGCAGCTTTTCAATACGGGCATGAAAACCGGCTTGCTTGAGTGCTAGCAGCCGCGCTAACTGATGGCGTTGTATTTTATCGCCGGGCGCTTTTACTTCAATAAACTCTAGCTTGTTATCCTTAGTCAGTAACAGATCTGGATAACCGCTGCTATGGCGGGAAAAGTCCTGCGCCATGGCGCGCAGGATGGGCGCTAAGCCACTTTCACCGGCAACTATCGGCGCGTATTGCAGCAGCGGTAATAGCTGCTCCGCTAAAGCACTGTGCCAATAAAACAGGCTATTGGCCTTACCATAGTGGGCGGTTAAGGCCGTTAACAGTGCGCTGGCAGCTTCAGGCTTAGCCAGTTGTGCCAGCTTGAGTTCTATTGGTGCGCAAAATTGTTGATAAAAGCCGCCTGCGGCTAAATTGCGGGGCTTACGTTCAAAGGGGTTATGCAGGGCGCTATCTTGATGCTCAAACAATTCTGGCCAAAACCAAATACCGAACAGCGCCAGCCATAGGTTGTTTTCGCTATGAAAGGCGGTATAGCCTAAAGCGCGATAATGCGCCATTAAACCTGCTTCGGCTTTACCTAAATACAGCTCATCAACTCCCACTTGCGGCGCATCGTGTAGCAGCTGGGTAAGTTGCGAGCGGCGCAGGTTACTGCCGCTATGGTTAAATTTACGCTGATAAAAATCTTCGGCAAATAACCATTCTTCGTCGCAGCTGGGATCATCCAGCAGCTGTTGTAGCAACTGTTGGCAGAGCGCAACCTCACCCTGCTGCCAGTGCAGTCGCACTAAACGTTCACTTGCAGGAAAGCCATTACTCAGCTGATAAAAAGCTATCGCTAAAGAATTAAGCTTATATTGCTCGGCCAATTTACCGAGTTGATAACAGCGCTCGCTACGTTTTAGCTGTAAGGCAGGCTCCGGATAGTTCGGCCATTGTTGTACCTCACTAAACCAGAGACTAAGTTTTGTTTGCGCTAGGCTGCCATCCTGTTTTAGCTGCTTCGTTAAATCGGCCAGTGCCAGCTTCGCTTTAGCTAACTGAAAAGCCAGTTGCGCCTCTGCTGCGTTAGTAAAACGGGGTTTAAATTGCTGTTTAAACTGGCCGGTTTGGCGAATACCTAAATCGCGCAGCGTAAAGAGCGAGAGATTAGGTTCAACCCGACCAAAATACAGAAAATAAAGATAGTTAAGGACATCCAGTCGTTGCAGCGATACATACTGCTGTGGCAACTTAGCGATAAGCGCCAGCCAGTCGACGGGCAAGCGTAAAGCTGCACCCAATAATAGCGGTTTTGTTTGGCTTTTTTTAACGGCAATAGCCTCAGGCAGTTCGGCCTGAGCCAGTTGTAGCAGTTGCCATAGCGTATCTTTGGTTAACCGTAGCCAAAAATCCGGTAAATCGGCGGCGGTTAACGGGGTAACAAAACCGGCTTGCTGCAGTTGCTGCAATAACGGCTGTACCGGGCCAATTTCAGCATAACGTAATTCAGTATCGGCAAATACCGTCCCTTTGCGATTAAGCATCCGCACCAGCAACTGCTGTGCAGGCAGATTTAGGGTGCGAAAGTCCGTTAAATAGCTCTGACTCTCGGCCGTTAACACGGCTTGATAATACTCGGCAACAAACTGCAGCAGCTCGTTAAAGTGCTGCAGATAATAACCACTGTCGAGTTCCTTACGCGGATCGGTCATTAATCCCCTATTACATGTACGATAATAGTCATGCCTTAAGCAATTACAGTACTCACCAGATAACCGGTGTAGCCGATAAATACCGCCAGCAATATGCCACCTTCTACCCGGTTAATACGGCCCTGTTTTTTATAGCCATAGCCCATAACAAATACCGCTGCGGTTAATACCGCCATTAAGGTCCAGTCGCGGGTTAACACCACAGCATCAACTGCCATTGGTTCTATCATGGCAGCGATACCCACTACGGCCAGCGTATTAAACAGGTTTGAACCGATAATGTTACCCAGTGCAATATCATGCTCGCCTTTTTTAATGGCAATTAACGACGAGGCCAACTCGGGCAATGAGGTACCAATAGCCACTACCGTTAAACCAATCACCAAATCGCTAACACCCAGCCCCTGAGCGATAAACACGGCACCATATACCAGCATACGTGAGGCAACAATTAACAGTACTAAGCCCACCAGCAACCAGATAATCGCCTGCTTTAAAGTCATTTTGCTGCTGTCGGTTAGCTCGTCGTTCATTTCAGTGGCCAACGCATCCTGTGGGTTACGCATGCCCTGCCAGATTGACCAGCCCATTAATACAAAGAATACGCCCAGCAAACACCAAGCGTCGAAGCTGTTTAGTTGATGATCAAACAGTAACCAACCGGCAAACAGTGTTACCAGCATTAAAATAGGCAGCTCTTTGCGCAGCACCTGCGAGTGCACAGCAATGGGACTGAGCAGGGCTACTAAGCCCAGAATAAGCGCGATATTGGTAATGTTAGAACCATAAGCATTACCCAGCGCCAGTGCCGGGTTGCCGTCGGCGGCAGCCATGGCCGACACCACCATTTCCGGTGCTGAGGTACCAAAACCCACAATCAGCATCCCAATTAATAACGGCGGCATACCGGCATAACGGGCGGTGGCTGCTGCACCATCGACAAAGCGGTCGGCGCTCCATACCAGCAGCGCTAAACCGGCAATTAATGCTACTACTGCTAACAACATCTGAATGTCCTTACTGAGGTAAAATTAGAGGGATAAAACCAGACTGTAAAACTATGCTCAGCATAGCATGCGTTAATTTTGGCGCACAGTAATAACAAGGGTTTTTGAAACAAATGTTTAAACAGGGTAAGCTTAGCGGCAACCTGCTATGGAGCATCCTATGACAAATTTACTGATCATTTTAGCGCTGTTGTTTACCGCACTTTTTGTGTTGGTGATGTTGGCTGAAAAATTTGGCAGCCGGGATCAGGCACAAACGGCTAAACTTAGCCGTTATATTATGCCCTTGGTAGCCGTCCTATTACTGGCGCAGCTGCTTAAGATGATGTTTTTTTCCGACTAAGCACCGTCACCAACAGCGCAGGCAGAAAAGTTAAACTAATTAGGGTGGAAAACAGTAAACCACAAAGCACAATAATACCGACGCCGCGATACAGCTCGGTGCCCTCACCGGGAATAAGCACCAGCGGCGCCAAACCAAAAACGGTGGTAGCGGTAGACATTAATATCGGCCTAAGCCGCGTAGCCACCGCCTGCAGCACCGCGTCGGTTACCGCCATTTTGCCACCACGCAGGTTATTGCGGCTTTGATCGACTATTAAAATCGGGTTATTTACCACAGTACCAAGCAAAATTAAAAAGCCCAGCATGGTAATCATATCAAACGGCTGATGAAAACCGCCCAACCCAACCAGCGTCAAAGCACTGCTGACACCATTAACCGCCGCCAGACCAACCAAAGCGCCAGCCAGCCCTAACGGCACAGTAGCCAAAATAAACAGCGGGTAACCCCAGTGGGTAAAAATGGCCACCAGCAACAGGTAAATTAATACAATAGCGATGACAAAGTTACTGCCGAGTGCGGCCTTGGTTTCATCCAGTTGATCTGACGCGCCGGAAATATCCAGCGTAACGCCGCTGGCGATCGCACCATCGCGTTGTAACTGCGGCACCAATTGCTGCTGCACTATGGCGACGGCTGTTTCCAATGCGACCTCGCGCGGCGGCACTATGTACAGCGTTACGGTACGGCGGCCGTCAACCCGGCGCAAGGTGTCGCTGTCGGCTACCTCAACCAGATCGGCTAGGCTATTTAGCGGCAATATGGCGCCCTGTGGTGTTAATACTGGGGTTTGCGCCAATCTGGACAGGCTTTGCTCGGCGCCGGCGCTGCTAAACAGAAAAATATCGACTTTGTCGTCGTCCAGAAAAAACTCATCCACAAAGGCGCCATCACTGAGTGCCGATACAGCAAAACCAAAATCGGCGGCGCTAAAATTCAGCTCTGCCAGACGCTGCCAGCGCGGGCGGATCTCGACCAATGGTTGATCCAACGATAATGACGAAGGCTCTGAGCTTAACTGTGGGTTGTCAAACAACTGGCCTGCTGCCACATAGGCGGCATCTGCGGTGCTATATAAACTGGCTAAATCCGGCCCGGAAATATCCAGTGCTACCGCACGGGTGCCGCCGTCATTGCTACTGATAATTGAGCCACGCGACGAAAATGCCCGCATACCCGGATATTCGCGGAATTTCTTCGTTATCGCGTCCATCATGGCACCAATATCCTGCGGCCGGGTCGGTTCGCTCATGACCCAAATTCGCCCTACGGATACACTAAGCGAATAATACTGTAACGATGGCATTGTAGTTTCACCACGGTCAAACAGCGCCGGATCGGCATTTACCTGATCCGTCATATAAGTACGGACTTCCTTCGCAATCTCTGCCATTTCCGACAGGTTATAACCCGGCGGCGCGATCATTGACGAAAAGGCTTTTGGTTCTTCGCCCTCGGGTAAATATTCGGCCGGTGGCATTAAATACCAGGCAGCACCCAATGTTAGCAACGCAGTAAGTGCCAATATCGAGCCACGGCGCACCCGGGTACGGATCACCGCCTGCACCAGGCGTAAAATAGCACCGGGTGCCAGGCTCTGGCTGTCTTCTTGCCCGCTGTGCTGGTGCATGCTGTCTTGGTGCATAGCCGCACTTTTACCAAAGCCCAGCCGGGCAATGGCGGCCGGTACCACAAACACCGCCACCAGCATGGAAGCGATAATGGCCGCCGCAATAGCAATGGCGATATCGGAGTACAGCTGGCCGGCTTCCTGCTCGACAAATAAAACCGGCATAAATACCAGTACGGTAGTCAGGGTAGAGGCCAGTACAGCAGGCCAGACATCCCGCACACCGGCAATAGCGCCTTCAATGCGGTCCAGGCCGCGCCGTCGTGCCTGCTCGATGCTTTCCAGCACCACTATGGTGTTATCGACTGTCATGCCAATAGCAAAAGCGACACCGGCCAGTGAAATAACATTAATAGTGCGGCCAAACGCCAGCAGGCCTAAAAACGCCGCTATGGTACAAATGGGTATGCCAATCACTCCCACCAGCGTAGCGCGGCCAGAGCGTAAAAACAGATACATGACAAACGTCGCCAACGAGGCACCCAAAGCAAGGTTAACCCAGACATTGGCGATGGAATCTTCAACATAGCGTACATCGTCGCCTATCAGCATCAGCTGCAAGCCGTTAGGTGCCAGCATATCGCGGTTAATTTGCTCCACCACCTGCAACATACCCTGCTTAATGTTAATGACATTTGAGCCGGGCTCACGCCGTACCGACAACCCCAGTGTTTGTTCGCCATCGGCAAACGACAAATTACGTACTTCAAAGTGGTCCAGTACTATGGTCGCGACATCTTTCAGCCGCACCTGATTATCGCCCTGCTGGCTAAGAATAAGGTTTTCCAGCTCGTCGATACGGTCAAAGCGGCCCACCATCCGCAGCAAATAGCGGCGCTTGCCGCTATCGATATCGCCGGCTGAGCTATCACGGTTGCGGGCGCGAATGGCATCACGTACGTCGGTCAGGCTAATGCCACGCTGCGCCAGTCTGGCTGGGTCCACCAACACCTGCACCTGACGCTCGGCACCGCCGCTAACGCCTACTTCTGACACGCCCGGCACCCGTTCCATTTGCGGCCGCACATAGTCTTCGGCGTAATCGCGCAGCATATCCATATCCAACTTAAGCGGGTTGCCGCTTAGTGGCATCAGGCGAAAATACATAAAGGCATTGCTGGAGTATGAGCTGCTAAATAAGCGCGGCTGGTCCACGTTTTTCGGGTAAGCCGAGACCTGGCTTAGCGCATTACTGACGCGGATCAGCGCTTCGTTTACGTCTACCCCAAACGGAAACTCTAGCTCTACCTCAGCAGAGCCGGTACTGGCGCGCGAGACCATGCGCTTTAAATTTGGCAGGGTGCGTAAATAGCGCTCCTGCTCGATCAGAATTTCTTTTTCTACATCCTGTGGCGTGGCACCGGGCCAGCCAGTCACCACACTGATGGTGCGTACTTCCAGATCGGGGATCATCTGCACCGGAATACGCAGTGCCGCCACAATGCCCAGTGCGCAAATAATTAATACCGTTACGGTAAGAATAGTGCCACGGCGAATACCGGCTTCCAGCATGGCTTACTCCTTTTCGTCGTTAAGCACGCGTACAGCCTGGCCGTCACGCAGTGTTTCATTGCCGCGCACTACGACCGCTTGCCCTTTAGGCAGACCAGACAGAATTTCCACCCCCTGCTCACTGCTGCAGCCCAGCGTAACGTTGTGGCGATAAGCTTTATTATCGCGAATAGCGAACAGGCTGAAATTACCATCCGGGTGGCGTAACAGAGCGTCCGGTGGTACCACCAGCACTGTGGCGTCGTCACGCTCAAAATAAAAGGTAGCACTGGCAGAGGTACCCGGCAGCAGCGCCTGTTGCTCGTCAGTCACTTCCAGTCGGGCCAGAAAACTGCGCGCACTGCTGCTACCTACCGGCACCGTGGCCAGCAGTTTTGCACTGAGTTTTTCACCGGGCAGCATATCGGCACGAACTTCAATACGGCGCATTGCCGTCAAGGCAGCAAAATACTCCTGTGGTACCTGTACATCCAGCAATAGCGGGGTGAGACTGACTAACTGTAGTACGGGAGTGCCTAGCGCAACCCATTCGCCAACATCGGTGCTACGTGTTGCGATAACGCCACTAAAGGGTGCGGTAAGCAGATGGCGGGCAACAATCTCTTGCTGTTGCTGTAAACTGGCTTGTGCTTGCTGGTACATCGCCTGTGCTTCGGCCAGCGCGGCACGTCGCAACGCCAACTCAGTTTGTGGGAAAAGTTGCTGTGCGGTAAGTTGTTCGGCTTCAGTAACCAGGCGTAGCCGCTCTGCTTGTAACACGTCAGCAGCATTTACCGCGGCTCGTTGCTGCGCCAATTGATGGTCGGCCAAAGCACTATCCAACTTTAACTATGGCTGCCCCTGAGTGACTACACTTCCAGCATCCACTAGCATCTCAGCCACTAAGCCCGCTGTGCGGCTGGATAAACTGGCATTATGCAGTGCGGTAAGGCTACCACTTAGTTGCAGTTGTTCTGATAAACCGCGCTCTTGCGGCATAATCACACTAACAGGTACGCTATCTGGTGTTTGCGCTTGAGCCGACAATAATACCATGGCTCCCAAGCAGATAGTGACGATCCAACTGCGCATAAGACATCCTTTGCTAAATAAGAACTGTTCTTGTTAAGCTGTAAAGTATGCCGCAAAGTACGTGTTAGATCACTTTTTTATCCTCAACATTACCAACTCAACGGATTTAGCCGATAAAACTGGCTGAGTTGCTGATACAAGGCTGGATGCAGCTGAGCAAGCTGCTGTGGTTGTTCAAAGAACACTTCGCTGATCACGGCGAAAAATTCGGCCGGGTTAGTGGCACCATAATAGTCAAACAAACTACTGGCACCGGTGGCGGCCTGCTGCTGTAACGCACTGAACTCTGCCGCCATCACACCAGACCATTGCTGGTAATCGCAGCTTCGCTCCAGCAGCGGTGCGCCGGTAGCTAGCCCTTTTTCTTGATCTAACTGATGGGCAAATTCATGGATCACCACATTGCGGCCATCGCCAGGATTAGCTGCGCCATCCAGCGTATCGGCCCAACTTAAAATAACCTTACCCTGCCCCCATGACTCCCCCGACAACACCCGACGCTGCTCGTGCATCACACCGGCCGCATCCGGACTATGGCCATGGACAATAAAGGCTGCGGGATACAACAGAATTTGTTGTAATTTCGGGTAATAGTAATCTTCTCTGTTTAGCAATAACAAACAGGCTTGCGCCGCAATCGTTACCCGCATTTCATCGGTCACGGTTAGGCCATCGCAGCCAATAAAGTCTTTTTCGGCAATAAACACCTGAATATGTTTTTTCAGCTGTAGCTGCAAATCAGTGGGTAAAGCCCGAAAATACGGCATGCGCTGTTTTAGAATACGCCGCCAGGCTTCCGGGAAAGGGCGCGCTTTGCTACGCTGCCGCTGCCAACGACGCCAATACGGCTGACCAACCACAAAACCGATAATCAATACGGCTAGTATAGTTAAAATAAGTAGCGGCAAGTGTTGGCTCCAACAGCGTGATAGCGAACTCTTTTAGTGGGGTAAGGTCTGATTAAATTCAAGCGCTTGTCGGTAACAACGGGCAAGATATCGCGGCAGTTCCGCGATTAAGCTGCTGTAGCGTTATTGAGAGTCGATTAGATTACAAAAGGAAAAACGATGTTCAATTTTCTGAAAAACCTGCTGGAAAAAGCTAGTAGTGATTGGCAAGCGGCAGGCGCCACTACACAGCAATGGCAACAATTTGGCCTAAGTGAATCGCAATTTATGGCGGTCGTCCTGATGCTGCAATTGGCTGATGCCGATTTTAACAGTGCCGAGCAAGAACATCAGCTGGTATTAAACTATCTGAGTGCAGAATATGGCTTAGCACCACAGCAGGCTGAGAGTGTATTTACCGAGGCATTTAAATTGGCAGCGGATGCAACCTGCTTACAGGCATATACATCCAAACTAAAAGTGCTCAGTGAACCCGAGCGCTTAGCTGTGCTTGATCAGTTATGGCAGGTGGCTTATGCCGACGGCACTATTGATCCAAATGAAGAGGCTATGCTGCGCAATGTCGCTGATTTACTGTTTATTCGCCACAGTGACTTTATTAAAAGCAAGCTGGCGAATAAGCCAGCTTGATATCGTGAAAGGGAATATTCAGAGAGATGTCAGCTAAGCTTAACGCTGATCATTATCGTCTTTACGCAGCACTTCACCTTCAATCACTGTACCGCTGGCAGACGATGATTGCTGCTGATAGGCTTGCGCCTGTTCCCGAAAACGGCGCAGCCGTTGGCGATGCCGATAGAGCATAATAGGGATCAGGATCCAGCTCAGCACCAAGGCGAAGAGTAAGAAAAATGCCCCAACTAACAGCATCACACCCAGTACCAGCCAAGCTAGCAACCGCTGTAAAAAGCTGCCGTGCTGCCGCTGCTTAAATTGTCGCTGCCAGGCCGATGCCTGCTGGCGAAAGGATGGATCAAACATAACAACCTCATCTAAAGTGCTGTAACACCGTTTATGTACCGTGCTACAAAATGACAGGGGAGTAAATAACTACCCTGAGTACAGTATGCTCTACTAAATTATGCCTTATCAGGCTGAGCCTTGCCTGAATAGTTCAAAAAACCGTCTGAGCCAAGCCGCTCAATTACTCGGTTTTCCGGCTTAACGCCCAGCGCATAATATCTGCCCAGCTGGGTTCTTTGCCGTACATTTGCATACCTCGCAAAAAAATTCGTCCGGCCAGGCGGCGCATCCAGTATAAGGTTGCCACCAAAAACACCAGCGACAATAACGGCTGCCACCAGGCGAGTTCAACCATGGCCAGCCTTACCGGCATTGCCGCAAAGGAGGTCAATGGTAACCAGCTTAGTAAGGTCATGCCCCAGCCGGTTGGGCTATCAATCACCAGGTAGGTAAACAGCAATGGCAACCAGGTAATCATCATTACCGCACCCTTACCGCTGGTATTAGGATCATCAATAGATGCGGCTATCGCTGCCATAAAGCAAGCACATAACAGCACCCCCAGCAGGGCAAAAGGTACTAACCAGGCAATAACGCCCCAATTAAGCCAATCCAATGCCAGAGGTTTATCTGACAGAAATAAAAAAGCCACTACAATACCCAGTACCATCACTAAGCTGGTAGTAAACATCGCTTTCATAGCACTTAGGCTATGCCCCAGCACCTTGCCATCAATCCATTGCTGTGGTGTTACTATGGCATAGAGCTGCTCGGTTACCCGTTGTTGCTTCTCACCAGTAATACTCATCAGCAACTGACCAAAGGCGGTTGTCAGGCCAATTAACAGCATAAATAACACTGCCAGCGCTATACCTTTCTCAGGCCGATCACTACCTTTATAATTGTCATCCAGATAACGCATTTCAAGAGTTACCGGCGCCGATAGTTTTGCCAACTGCTCTGGGGTTAAGCCCTGCGCTAAGCCATATTGCTGTCGAAAGTACTGTTGTAATTCCTGTTCTAACAGTTGTTGCCATTTTTTACCGGCAGCGGTGTGAATCACTATACGTTCTTCTTCTTCAGCCACCACAGCATGCCATGTTTCGCTGCTTTGCAGTTGCTTTAACTGCTCATCTAATGACACTGTAGGGCGTTGAAACTGAAACTGTGCGGTATTCGTCAGACTGTAATGGGCCGGCACGGCAATACGATATTCGTCTCGACTTTCATCTACAAAATACTGCCAGGCAAACACCGCCCCCATAATGCCCAGCATCAGCAAGTACGAAATTAACTGCTGTTTCCATTTAAAAAAACGTAAAAACTCCCATTTTGCAACAATCAAACTTTGCCGTGAGATCATGGCTTATCCTCCTGCTGATGCGCTGCCATAGCCGTTAAATATAATTGGTGCAAATCCGGGTTTTGCATAGAAACACTTTGCACGCTAAGCTGACTGAGCAACTGCTGTAAATAACCGGATAATTGCGCGGTTGAGGACAGGAAAAGACTAAAACGCGTTGCTGTATGCAGCCTTATTTCTGCCTCAGGTAATAATAAAGCCAATTGCTCGCTACTGATCGCTTGCTCGGTTTCAATAACGACCTCAGGTTTTGGCTGCGCTTGTTGACGGATTTCTGTAAGCGTGCCAGCCAACACTACCTGCCCTTTCGCCATCAGTAACATGCGGTCGGCCAATTTTTCTACCATCGCCATCTGGTGCGCACTTAGAATAACCGTCATGCCTTTTTCGCGCAGGGTTTTCAGAAATTCGACCACTTTTTCCTGATTAATAGGATCTAGCCCCGAAAAAGGCTCATCTAAAATGACCAGTGCCGGTTTATGGATCACAGCAGCTATCAGCTGTACTTTTTGCTGATTACCTTTAGACAGTTGTTTTAAATCTTCTTTCCGCCGCTCGGTAAGTTCAAAAATGTCTAACCAATGGTTCATTTCCTGTTGTGCCTGCGCTTTAGATAAGCCATGTAATTGCGCTAAATACAGCAGATTTTTTTCGACACTTTTATCCGGATATAAGCCTCTGTCTTCTGGCAAATAGCCAAGAAAACGCCGCGGTACATGATCATAATGTTGATCCTGATGGCTAATTTCGATATGCCCCGAGTCAGGTCGGGTCATGCCTACCAACATGCGGATAATAGAAGACTTACCGGCACCATTTGGCCCCAGTAACGCGAAAATCTCCCCCGGCGCGATAGTAAAACTTACCCCGCGTACCGCGCTTACAGTGGCATAAGATTTTTCGATAGCACTTACTACTATTTGCATAGCACTCTCCTTAATTTACTTGCCTTACCATAACATTTGCACCAAGCGCTGGAAAATCCAAATTGTTAGCAAATATGTAACATGGTGTGTAGGTATTAAACCGATGTAGGCTGCACGGAGAAATGCTGCATTTTAGACAAAGCTGTGATAAAACTACGATTAAGTTTATTACTAACGCGTCGCGTTAAAGAACCGGCTATTTTTTATGCGTTATAACCTTGTGTTTTTGGATGCGGCAACCCTGGGGGACGCCGATCTTAGTCCATTGCAGCAAACCGATTGCCAGCTCACGTTGCACGACTATACCGATACCACCGATATTATTGCCCGCTTGCAGCATGCGGATATAGCCATTGTGAATAAGTGTGTACTGGATGCCACAATATTGCAGCAGTTACCGCGTTTAAAAGCGATTATGATAGCGGCCACCGGCACCGACAATGTCGATTTAGAGGCAGCCAAACGGGCGGGTATCCAAGTTAAAAATGTACGTAACTACGCAGAAACTGCGGTACCCCAGCAAGTGTTTGCGCTATTACTGGCGTTAACAAACCAACTGATTAGTTACCATCAGGCAGTCAATGCCGGGCATTGGACTAACAGTAAAAGCTTTTGCTTGCTCGATTATCCCATTATGGAATTGGCTGACAAAACCATGGTCATTGTCGGTTATGGCGCACTTGGGCAAGCAACCGCGCGGTTAGCAGAAGCCTTTGGCATGCGGGTAATCGTTGCCGAACGGCCAGAAGCATCCAGTGCCCGACCCGGCAAAACTCTGCTACGCGAAGCCTTTGCTGCTGCCGATGTTTTATCGTTACATTGTCCGCTAACAGCAGAAACCAGACATTTGTTAAACGCTGAACGGATAAGTTGGTTAAAGCCCGGTGCTATTATTATCAATACCGCACGTGGTGCTTTAATTGAGCCACAGGCACTGATTGCAGCCTTGCAACAAGGCCAGCTTAAAGCTGCTGGCTTGGATGTGCTGGCACAAGAACCGCCACCAGCAGATGATCTTTTGCTTAACAGCACGTTAGCTAACCTACTGATTACGCCACATACTGGTTGGGCTAGTAGTGAAGCACGGGCAAGAATGGTTAACAAAATTGCGGCAAATATTGCTGATTTTATTACTGACAGAACGGATAACTGATCTTGGTCCCCGTCAGCTGTTAGGATAAAACAGCTGCTAATAATAAGAGCAAACTATATTATGCGTTTTCTGATTTTGACTTTAGCAATCTTTGTACTGGTATTGCACAGCAACAGCTTACAGGCTGAAACGCTCTCTTCTCGGTTAAAAGACGCTGCCAGTAGCACCGAAAGTGCTGAATTAATTTTAAATAAACTACAAAGCAAGCAACTAGACAACTTGAGTGCGGAAGACTATCTGGTGATGGCTGAAGGGTATCAGACACTTAATAACCGGGAAGCGGCGCTGGATGCGGTCAATAAAGCTGAAGCTATTGCAACCTCACCTTATTTACGCGCGCTAAGTTTGTTTAGCAAAGCACAAATTCACGGTATTTTGTATCAGGACGCTGAAATGGCGCTGCAACAACTGATACAAGCGGAGCAGATTTTACTGCAACTAACTGACGCAGAATCTAAAATATTACTGAATGATGTCTTATCTAGCTTTGCCTCTGCTTATAATTTACAAGGCAATTTAAAAAGTGCTCTGCACTATGCCGAGCGTAGCCTGGTACTCGCCCGTAAGTTAGATAATCCATCACGAGAGCTTAATGCCCTGATCCTGAGTGGCCGTATTGCGCTGCAAAATAATCAGTATCAGCAGGCGTTTAATTACTTAAAGTTAGGCTTAGTACTTGCCACCCAGTTAAAAGATGAAGAGCAATTGGCATCGATTCATTTTCGTTTGGGTATGGCACACCGCAAGTTAGATCAACACACGGATGCGCTGGAGCATTTTACTCAGGCGGCAGAGCGTTATTTACAACTAAACCGCATGCCTAACTACAGCTACGTGTTAGTGTATATGGCAGAGAGTTATCTGGAAGATCCTGACCAGATTGATAAAGCCGAGGAGCTACTGCAGCAAGCACTAGAAATTGCCGAAAAGCATCAAAATATGACACGTGCAGCTACAGTATATTACAGCTTAGGCCGGGCTGCATTATTACGTAAGCAGTATGCTGAATCTGAGGCTTATTATCATCAAGCGTTGCAGCACTTTAGACAAATTAACTCTCGCAGCTTGGTGCTTGAAACTTCGCTGGCACTGGTGCAACTATTGATTGAGCAACAACGCTACAGCGACGCTGTTGCCATGCTCAATGAGGTGGCGCCAGAAATTGATACTGCAGCCACCTTTTTGCAATTACGTTATACCACCAGTGCAGCTAGGCTAGCAGCTGCGGCAAGTGATTGGCAGCGAGCTTATCAGTTGCAGGAAAAAGTCACTGAGCTTAACCATTTAGAACTGGCCAATCAGATCCAGCATAATATGACTGAATTGAAAGAGGGACTAAAGCAAGCCAGAGCTTCTGAACAGCAAGATAACCTGACGACCGACTTAAAACAGGCGCTCGCAGCAGCTGAATCACGCCAGTTGATGCTGCAACTGTTACTGGTGCTGATGATCTTTGTGGCTTTTTTTATCTGGCAACTTTATCGCCGCCAGCAGACACAACCGCTTTTAGCCCCAGCCCCAGAAATAACACCCCGCCAGTGGAGCCAATTTAGGGAAAAGCTTAAAACAGTATCGCAGCAACAGCCCTTAACATTATTGGTACTATTACCTCGCTTCCGCGCCGCTTTGCAACGTCAACATGGACGCCGTATTGTGGCAGAGCTACTAATGCAGGTAGAGCAAGAATTGGCTACCCCAGAGATTAAAGCCAGCTTCCGCGGCACCGAAATGTTGTGGCTCGCTATCGCTTGTGAGGACACTGAGGCACAACAACAGCTAACGCAGCAGGCCGTAGCCTTGTTACAACAGAAACTCGTAGCCCTTGACGCAGAACCTGCCGTATTAGCTGTTGAATTAATAGTAAGCGACCTGCTTGGGGCAAACTGGCATAAGGATGATATTAATGCTCTCACCGAAGCTATCTGGTTTGGTTGGTCCATGGCAGAAAGCCAGCCGGTAAAAGATCCTGCCTGGCTACTCACTTTTACTACTGAGCACCCTCGCCCCTGTGAATGGCAAGTTGAGGACTTACGCGCAGATATGCTCAATGCCTGCCGCCTTGGCGAATTAAAGTTACAACTGAATAAGCAGCCTTTAACTATCTCAGGTTAGCGACTATACCCGTTATCCTTGAAGCTGCAGCGGTGTTGGCTTCGCTCGCTCGCCCCAATCACATAGTTTACCTATGTTCATGGGGACTCGTTCACTTGCCGCCTACCTGCAACTTCAATGATTTTGGGTATAAACAATAAGCGTTCTGGCAATTCAAACAATTGCTGTCGGCGGCGCAGCGGGCAGTTAAACACTAAACGAACTGCCTGTAGTGCCAGCCCAGTAACACTTTTGTTGTTGCGGCCATATTGCGGATCGCCCATTACAGGATGCTCCAACGCTGCAAAATGGCGCCGGATCTGATGCTTACGGCCAGTAATCAACTCAACACTTAACACACTGCTATCAGTGTCTGCATGATAAGCACTTACCTGAAAACGGCTTTCGCAAGGCTTGTTATCCAGTGGTAAATTAATAACCCCTTGTTGCTGCAGTTCTGTATTCAACTGGCCTTTAACACAAATTTGATACTGCTTGGCAATTTGTTGACTGGCAATCAGCTTGCTTAGCGCGGCGGCGGCTTTTTTGCTATGCGCTAGCATAACCAAGCCGCTAGCCTCTCGGTCTAACCGATGTAACAAAAACACCTGACGTTGCGGCGTAAAATGTTGCTCAGCAAAGCGTAGCAAACTGAGATGATCGCCCCACTCATTACCTTGGGAAAGCATGCCGGCTGGTTTAAACCAGATGCTATAATCCCGTTCATCAAATAACAGTTCTGCCGGCGCGCACTGCCGTTGCAAAATATCATCGTCGTAATGTAGTAGTAGGCTATCACCCGCTTTTAGCATAAATTGCGCCCGCCGTAGGCGCTTTACTGGCTTACCGACCAGTTGCACTGCACCTTTATTCATGGCATCTTTTAGCCTGCCCTTACTTAGCTCGGGCACTGCTGTTACCAATAATTCTATAGCCGACGTGGCGGCGATAGCGCGCAATTGACGGGATAACTTCATTGTGTTCTCTCTGCTACCGAACATAGCCGATAGTACTTCAGGGTTTTAGTCGGCCGATCTTATCAAACATTTCCTCCCAACCACTAGGGATATGTCTAACACCGCCTTGTTCCCGCAGCATTCTCTCAACATGAATAGTCAAACGACCAACCGGAGAGACTATCTTTTGTTTCAACCGATAAAGAAAAGCAGCCACTGCCACTGCTAACACCAGTAAGTAACTAAGCCAATACACGATAAAACTGCTTAATCCCTCATTAAAAAGACCACCGCGATGCTCTAACATAACAAGGGAAAACGGCTGCTTACCAATACGCTGCAATTGTAACAACAATTCTTCTGGCACAGTGCCTGCTTTACTGGTGCCCCCCAGTAATTGCCCGCTATCATCCAGTAATAAAAAATCGGCTGTCGGCGTTTGTTTTTGTAATGATTGTAATAACAGCGAAACATCCAGCACAAAAAGTATATAACCGATATTCCCCGACGCATGCTTTATGCGGCAACTTAAAACGAGTTTATTATTTTCCAGCGCGGTTGTTTGCAAGTCGACATTCTCTTGCCAGCTACCTTTGTCTCGCCTGGCAAACCAAGGGCTTAACGCCTGTAGTTGCAATAGCGAAAACTGTTCAGGGCTGATATATAAAAAATCCTGCTCAGAAACATAAACAATACGTTCTGCTGCAGGTAGCAGTATTTGTACAGCGCTAAACGCTAAGGCTAAATGCTGTAACATACGTACTTCAGCATCTACTGATGTTGCAGTTAACTGCAATTGCTCCAAGCTTAATGCAGTGCCCGCATGATTATAAAGCGTAAGGGGCACACTAGTTTGCCATTCAGCCTGGCCCGATAACGCTAATATGCTGAGCCAATCACTAAATTGCAGCAACGGCGTTAACTGGCTGTCTAGCTGCGCAGCTTTATACTGCAAACGTTGATCCGTTTGTTGCAAGCGATTATCCACTGTCATTAAAAAATGGACAAAAGCGGCGAGCAAACTCAAAAATATAACAAAAACTGCTGCAAGTTTTCGGGTACGATAATATTCAATAAATGCCGGGTTCTGCATTAGATTTCCTTTGCAGCAGTTTGAGCTATAGCTAAAATAGTTTTTTTTTAATCATAGTCAAATTACTATTTTTGTTCTTTTACAGATTGGCTTCGGCAAAAGAGGCTAATCGGCTGCGTACCACCCCATTCAAATTGATCGTTGTACTGCCTTCAAAGTTTTTAAAACGCTCCACGATATAAGTTAGACCAGACGTTACTGC
>Ga0209070_100250_pt1 | contig 52671 bp, 50 predicted proteins | sample SynthPrep_5_END__FD_187205 | JGI IMG/M metagenome (GOLD analysis project Ga0209070, IMG submission 187205) | Synthetic microbial communities from Ohio, USA - SynthPrep_5_END_DS10_MetaG (SPAdes) (version 2) | ecosystem: Engineered > Bioreactor > Aerobic > Activated sludge | place: USA: Ohio... | reverse complement strand
TGAGCGTTGGACACACCCGGTGCAAAACTGGAATCTGACGCTGTCACAGCTGTCGATACACTTCGAGGGGCGCTTAGACGCTCATATCGACCTGTGACCAAGCTGACACAGAATATTGAACACCCTCCTCTATTCCGCTGATTCTAAACCACAATTTCGACGAAGTTTCAGTGATGATAAAAGTTTGGTAGTCACTATCAATCCAGTTCTATAACAATTTTTATTACCTAATCGAGCCGAGTCTTTTACTTTGGCTCAATTAGACTCCTTTCCAAGATCTCGCTGCGTACAGTATCTTCAAATGTGAGTTCTGACGGCCCATGATAGCGCTTTAGATGATGCCCAGCTGAGACCCAAATTGAATAGTTGGATTTGCTGCCTGAGGCTTTGCTGTCGGTAACTGAATCATAATAATCTAAGAAACTGGCGGAGAGTTTAGTGCGATCCTCAAGTTTATGTCTGTATGTCTCGCTTTCAAGTAGCCTCTTAGATCGAACAGCCTCAGCGATCCTTAATGCCTCTTTATTATGCTCTCGCTCTGTCGGAGAGCCTGGTTTGTCATATATGAATAGGTCTAGTGGTTCGTGTGAGCGCTTTAGTTTACGCTGCCCATCTTCAATGCTGGAACCGTAATAATAAACCAGACGCAAGGATCGTTTGCCCTCTCGGTCTGGTTGTCGCTTTTCGATAGATACTTTCATGGATGTGTTCCCCGCGATTATATGGCTGGGGAACAAGCAGGGCAATATACGACCAAAAGAAGCAAGAAGAAGTAAAAAGAAAACTAAAACTCAGTGGTTTATTTTTATTTAAGTCTCATAAAAACAGAAGCTTAATTAGTTTTTTTGGTTTTCTTTTGGTTTCTTCTTCCCTGAAAGTTGTGACTTCATTTCCCGATACAAAACGAGCTGAAAATTTTACCCAGCAAATCATCCGAGCTAAATTCGCCGGTTATTTCATTTAAGTGCTGTTGAGTTAGCCGCAGCTCTTCGGCCAAAATCTCGCCGGCGATAAAGCTGTGCAGTTGCTCCTGGCCAATTTCGAGATGTTCTGCTGCGCGGTCGAGTGCGTCTAAATGGCGGCGGCGGGCGAGGAAGCTGCCCTCAGTGCTGGCGTCAAAGCCGATACATTGTTTTAAGTGCTCACGCAGTGCATCAATACCATCCCCGGTTTTCGCCGATAAGCGATACACGGGTGTATGACTATCGGTATCCGGAGTCATTGGTTCGCCGGTAATATCGGCTTTATTGCGGATCACCGTTACGCCCAAATTCGTAGGCAGGCGGTCGATAAAGTCGGGCCAGATATCATGCGGATCGGTGGCGTTGGTGGTGGTGCCGTCGACCATAAACAACACCCGGTCGGCTTGTTCTATCTCTTTCCACGCCCGTTCTATACCTATTTGCTCTACCTGATCGGTGGCGTCTCTGAGGCCAGCGGTGTCGATTATATGTAGCGGCATGCCGTCGATATGAATATGCTCGCGCAGTACGTCGCGGGTGGTGCCGGCAATTTCGGTAACAATAGCGGCTTCACGCCCGGCTAAGGCATTTAGCAGGCTGGATTTACCGGCATTAGGCCGGCCGGCTATTACCACCTTCATACCTTCGCGCAAAATACTGCCCTGGGTGGCCTGTTTTTTCACCGTGGCAAGATAATCAATAATCTCAGCTAAATCGGCAGCGACTTTGCCGTCAGATAAAAAGTCGATTTCTTCGTCGGGGAAATCTATCGCGGCTTCGACGTACATGCGCAGGTGAATGACTTTTTCTACCAGCTGATGAATGCGGTGAGAAAATTCACCTTGCAGTGATTGCATAGCACTGCGTGCTGCCTGTTCGCTGCTGGCGTCAATTAAGTCGGCAATGGCTTCGGCCTGAGCTAAATCGAGTTTATCGTTTAAGAATGCACGCTCAGAGAATTCCCCCGGCCTAGCGATACGTACATTGGGCAGGGCTAATACTTGTTTTAACAGCATATCCAATAGTACCGGTCCGCCATGGCCTTGTAGCTCCAGTACGTCTTCGCCAGTAAAAGAATTCGGCCCTGGGAAGAGCAGGGCTATCCCTTGATCCAACACCTTGGCCTGGCCATCAAAAAACGGTAAATACTCGGCGTAGCGTGGTTTAGGCAGCTTATGCAGGATGGCCTGAGCCACGGCTTTGGTGTCGGGGCCGGAGATCCTGATAATACCAACACCGGCGCGGCCCGGTGCGGTGGCTAAAGCGGCTATGGTGTCGGTAGTAAACATAGGGTTGCCTCTTAATAGAAAAAGCCTGTCAGCGTTATGCGACAGGCTTAAGGTTTAACGGCAAGGGCAAGGAAATCATCATTATGATGACACCTTGCCCCTGCTTTTTAGCTTGTTTAAGCTTTTTTAGTATGCAAACCTTTCTTTTCCATACCACGGTAGATATACAGCATCTGTGCCAGTGAAATCAGGTTACTGACAAACCAGTACAGTACCAGGCCACTTGGAAACCACAGGAAGAATACCGAGAACGCTACTGGCATCCACATCATGATCTTCTGCTGCATTGGGTCAGTTACCTGCATCGGCGTTAGCTTTTGCATTAAGAACATGCTGGCGCCAAATAACACCGGTAATACATAGTACGGATCCAGCGCGGATAAATCGTCAATCCACAACATAAAGGGGGCGTGGCGCAGCTCTACGCTTTCAACAAATACCCAGTACAGTGCCAGGAAAATTGGCATCTGGATAATCATCGGTAAGCAGCCACCCATAGGGTTAACTTTCTCTTTGCGATACAGCTCCATCATCGCCGGGCCCATTTTCTGCCGGTCGTCTTTGTAACGCGCCTGCAACTCTTCAATCTTCGGCTTTAAGTTACGCATTTTCGCCATTGACTCGTACTGTACTTTCGTCAGCGGGTACATGGCGCCTTTAACAATCAGTGTGATACAGATAATGGCCAGACCCCAGTTCACCACAAAACCCTGAATGGTCGTAAGTAACCAGAACAGCGGTTGTGAGATAAACCACAGGAAGCCGTAATCTACCGTTAAATCTAAACCATTGGCTAATTTTGCCAGGTTGTCCTGATTTTTCGGGCCGGCGTAAAGGGTACTGCTTAAGGTAGTTTCGGCACCCGGTTCAATATTTACTATCGGGCCTTTAGTACCGATAACGCCCTGGCCGCTGCGCACCATGCTGTATAGCTGGTTATCGGCTTGTTGATCCGGCACCCAGGCAGAAACAAAGTAGTGCTCCAGCATGGCAACCCAGCCGCCGTTAGTGGCTTCAAGCAGGTTCTTTTTCTGCATATCATCAAATTTGTACTTAGTGTAGCGCTCTGACGATGTGCCGAAAGCCGCGCCACGGTAAATTGGCATCATCATGCTGCTGCTTTCACCGTTATCGATGGTTTGCACCAGGTGCTGATACGGCTGTACCGTTTTAACTTCGCCGCTTTGGTTTTGAATAAAATATTCTACCCGGACATCATATTGGCCAGCGGTAAAGGTAAAGCGTTTTTCAATTTGCATGCCGTTATGGTTAAACAGTAAAGGTACCACTAACTCGGTTGCACCTTCGGCCAGGGTATAGCTGCTTTGTGCGCTGCTATACACCGGGCGTGGGTTACGGCTGTCGTCCGGGCCATCACGGCCAATCAGGCCACTTTGGGCCACATACTCAAAACCTGGCAGGCGGCGCATTAACGGGTAAGCATCACCGGCACCTTTATTCAGTTCGAACGCGGGCAATTGCAGATCAACAATATCGCCACCGCGGCTGTCAATGCTCAGTTGCAGCACGTCAGTGCTGATACGGATAGTGCGTGCAGCAGCGGCTACAGCAGTGGCTGGTTGCTCGGCATCAGCGGTGGTTAGCTGTAAGTCAGCAGAACTGCCGCCAGCGCTTTGGCTTTGCTGCGTTACCGGGGCTACTGGTTTTGGCGCAGTGTAGATATTCCACTGTTGCCAAAGTAAAAAACTGACCAGTGCCAGGCCAATAACTAATAAACTACGTTGTGATTCCATGGCTTAGCTTTTCTCATTGTGCTTTTCAGGAACAGGATCATCACCGCCTGCATGTAAGGGATGACATTTTAATAAACGTTTCGCTGCTAACCAACTGCCTTTTAGTATGCCAAAGCGTTCTATCGCAGTAATAGCGTAATGTGAACAAGTCGGATGAAAACGGCAGCTAGGCCCAAATAGTGGGCTAATCAGTCTTTGGTAACCGCGCAGCAGCGTTAAGGCTATGCTGACAGCGAAGCGGTGTACTGGCGAGCGATCTTGCGCCATAACTTTTCCAGTTGCCTCTGTAACTCATCATTAGCTGTATTGCTAATATCACCTTTTACCATCAGTACCAAATCGACACCAGGCAACTCATGTTGATGCAAACGAAAGCTGTTACGCACGCAGCGCTTGATACGATTGCGTTGCACGGCTAATTTAACACGTTTTTTTGCGATAGTAAGGCCTAATCGGGGATGAGGCAGATGATTGGCTTTTGCCAGGATGGTGAACAGCGGGGAAGAAACCCGAAAAGGAAGTTGGAAAACGTTATCGAATTGACCGGGAGTTAACAGTCGTAACTCCCTGCCGAATTTCAAGCTGACCACGCAGCGGTTAACAGCTAATTAAGCTGATAAACGCTGACGGCCTTTAGCACGACGACGCGCTAATACCTGACGACCACCTTTGGTAGCCATACGTGCACGGAAACCGTGGTTACGCTTGCGCTTTAATACGCTTGGTTGAAAAGTTCTTTTACTCATAATTTCATCCGTCCGGTCGAAATATTTACTAAAGGTTTCTGTGTTTTAGTAAATATACCAAAACGCAGCTGACAAAAATGAGCGCGAATTTTAAGTAGTCTGCGGCTTAAAGTCAATCTGATCCTGTGTTTTATTGCGCTGCGATCATCTCTGATCCTGTTTTCACTAAAGTTTTCCACAGGCAAGCTGATGCTGTCTGAATAAAGTGTGAGTTATTTTGCTTTTAGTTTAAATTATTCGGGCAAAAAGCGGCGGTATTATGAAAAGGTATAAGAGAAATTAGGTGATATAAAACAATATATTACATTTATTTTTTCTGTCAATGCGTTAATTTACAAAAGTCAATATTGAAGTTGTGGATAAGATAGTACCATAATGTGCGCTTCGTTAACTTACGCCAGCCTTTTTAATCATAATAACTAAGGCTTCAGGAGATATGGTGTATCAGTCCGTTTGGCAAAATTGCCTGCAAGCGCTGCAAGCCGAGTTACCCGCGCAGCATTTCAGTATGTGGATCCGCCCACTGCAAGCTGACAGTTCTGACACAGGGCTTACCTTATACGCGCCAAACCGCTTTGTGCTGGATTGGGTGCGCGAGAAGTACCTGAACCGGATCATGGAGCTGATCCACGATTATTGTGGTGATGACGCGCCACGCCTGAAGTTTGACGTAGGTTCAAGCCAGAGTAATAAAGCCCGCTCAAATACCCCGGCACCGGCACTTGCTGCTGCGCCTCAGGCCGAAAGGGTAGTTAAAGAAGTACCCGAGCCGGCACCTAAAACGATCGTTACCAGTAATGTGCGCGCTAACTACACCTTTACTAACTTTGTTGAAGGTAAGTCTAACCAACTGGCGCGCGCTGCCGCCAGTCAGGTGGCCGATAACCCGGGCACGGCCTACAACCCGCTGTTTATTTACGGTGGTACCGGTTTAGGTAAAACCCACTTATTACATGCGGTAGGTAATGGCATACTGGCGAAGAAGCCGGATGCCAAAGTTATTTATATGCACTCTGAGCGCTTTGTACAGGATATGGTGAAAGCCTTACAAAACAATGCTATAGAAGAGTTTAAGCGCTATTACCGCTCGGTTGATGCACTGCTTATTGATGATATTCAGTTTTTTGCCAATAAAGAGCGCTCGCAGGAAGAGTTTTTTCATACCTTTAATGCCCTGCTTGAAGGCAACCAGCAAATTATTCTTACCAGCGATCGTTACCCGAAAGAAATTGACGGCGTCGAAGACAGGCTTAAATCGCGTTTTGGTTGGGGCTTAACCATTGCCATTGAGCCGCCAGAGCTGGAAACCCGGGTAGCTATTTTGATGCGCAAAGCGCACGAAAACCAAATTCGTCTGCCCGAAGAAGTAGCATTTTTTATTGCCAAACGCCTACGCTCAAACGTGCGCGAACTGGAAGGTGCATTAAACCGGGTTATTGCTAACGCTAACTTTACCGGCCGGCCTATTACTATCGATTTTGTCCGTGAAGCGCTACGCGATCTACTGGCGCTGCAGGATAAGCTGGTAACCATCGAAAATATTCAGAAAACGGTGGCTGAGTACTACAAAATCCGCGTTGCCGATTTATTATCTAAGCGCCGCTCGCGCTCGGTAGCCCGGCCGCGGCAAATGGCGATGGCGTTGTCAAAAGAACTAACCAACCACAGCTTGCCGGAAATTGGCGATGCTTTTGGCGGGCGCGACCACACTACAGTGCTGCATGCCTGTCGGAAAATCGAGTCGCTAAAAGAAGAAACACACGAAATAAAAGAAGACTTCCAGAATTTAATCCGTACTTTGTCATCGTAAAGGGACTTGGTCATGCAATTTACTATCAACAGAGACGCCTTACTTAAACCCTTACAAATGGTGTCGGGTGCTATAGAGCGCCGCCATACGCTGCCTATTTTATCTAACGTATTACTGGAAGTAACCGAAGCTACATTGTCACTTACCGGCACGGATTTAGAAGTAGAGCTGGTAGCGACAACCGATGCCCTTAGCGTACAAAGCCCCGGCCGCATTACCGTGCCGGCAAAAAAATTGCTGGATATTTGCCGCAGCCTGCCGGAAGGTTCCGACATTCGCGTGCAGCTGCAGGGCGATAATTGCATTCTTACCTGTGGTAAAACCAAGTTTACGTTATCTACCTTAAGTGCATCTGAGTATCCTAATCTGGAAAGCTGGCAGGGCGAGGTAGACATTCAGCTGAGCCGGATGCAGCTGCGCAAGTTATTAGACGACACCGCCTTTTCGATGGCGAATCAGGATGTGCGTTATTACTTAAATGGCTTGCTGTTTGAAGTAGATAACGGCGCAGTAAAAGCAGTAGCTACTGACGGCCACCGTTTGGCGTTAAGCGGCCTTGATTTGCCGGGCCTGACGGCGCAGCAAAAGCAAATTATTATTCCGCGTAAAGGCGTGCTTGAAGTCATGCGCTTATTGGCCAGCGATGATCAGCTTATTACCCTGAGCCTGGGCCAGAACCATATCCGCCTGACTGACAGCAACTATGTGTTTAGTAGTAAGCTGATTGACGGCCGCTTCCCCGATTACCGCCGGGTATTGCCGCGTAACAGCAATAAGCTGGTTACTGCGCACCGCAGCGTATTAAAAGATGCCTGTACCCGTGCGTCTATTTTATCTAATGAAAAATACCGTGGTGTACGTTTTACGCTTACCAGCGGCGAGCTGCAAATTGTCGCTAACAACCCTGAGCACGAGCAGGCTGAAGAAATTATTGAAGTAGAATACCAGGGCGACAATCTGGAAATTGGCTTTAATGTGGGTTACCTGCTGGATGTACTCAATACTTTAGCCACCGATTTGGTGGTGCTGCACCTGAACGACGGTAACTCCAGTGCGCTGGTAGAGGGTGTTGGCAATATTGGTGCTTCTTACGTTGTTATGCCAATGCGCCTGTAACTATGTCACTGTTGTCAGTTAGCGCCAGTCAGTTTCGCAATCTGACGGCAGTGTCGTTAAGCGCGCATGCTCAGTTTAATTTAATTATTGGTATGAACGGCAGCGGTAAAACCAGTTTGCTGGAGGCCATTTATTATTTGGCTCATGGCCGCTCATTTCGTACCAGCCGGCCGCAGCGTTTAGTGCAGCACGATACCGACGCCTTTGTTATTCATGCTAAGGTGTCAGCACAGCAGCAAGTGCACAGTTTAGGCTTACAGCGTGACAAGCAGGGCGATTTGGTGCTGCGGCTTAATGGTGCTAATGTCCACCGCCTGGCTGAATTTGCCAGCTTGTTGCCGGTGCAGCTGATTACGCCTGATAGCTTTCGGTTATTTTTTGGTGGCCCAAAAGAGCGGCGACAGTTTTTCGATATGGGATTGTTCCACGTGGAACCTACCTTTTTTGATAGCTGGCTGCGCTTTAATAAAGTTTTAAAGCAGCGCAATGCTTTACTGAAAACCAGCCGCCAGTACGACAGCCAGTTCGAGTTCTGGGATCAGCAATTTGTACTGTTGGCATTTGAGCTACAACAATTGCGCCAGCACTATGTGAGCCAACTGGAAACAGCGTTTCGCCAGCTAACTAACGGCGATGAGTTAATGCAGCAGCTGAGTTTTCAGTTGCAGCAAGGCTGGCCAGAAAAAATCGCCAGTCCTGCAGAGTTACAGCAGCTATTGCAACAAAGCTTTAGCCAGGACAGCCGCATGGGTTTTACCCAGTATGGCCCGCAAAAAGCCGATTTAAAGATTAAAAAAGACCAATGGGCAGCAGAAGAAGTGTTATCCCGTGGTCAGTTAAAAGTGTTATTATTTGCGCTTAAAATTGCGCAAAACAACGTAATTCGTGACAACGGCCAGAAACAACCGCTGTTGTTAATCGATGATTTGGCGTCGGAGTTAGATCAAGAGTCAACCCGGCAGATTTTTAGCTATTTACGCGATATTAACTCACAGGTTTTTATTACTGCAATTAACGCTGAACAGGTTTCACCTTTTATCACCGCCGATCAACTGGCGATGTTTCACGTGGAACACGGGCAGCTAACAGCACGGACAGATGACGATGGCCGAACAACATAACTACGATTCCTCGAGCATTAAAGTATTAAAAGGACTGGATGCAGTTCGTAAAAGACCGGGCATGTACATCGGCGACACCGATGACGGCTCAGGCTTACACCACATGGTATTTGAAGTCGTTGATAACTCTATCGACGAAACCTTAGCTGGCCACTGCTCTGATATTTGGGTAACCATTCACAGCGATGGTTCAGTATCGGTACGCGATAACGGCCGTGGTATTCCAACCGACATGCACGAAGAGGGTGTATCGGCCGCTGAAGTTATTATGACAGTGCTGCACGCCGGTGGTAAGTTTGACGACAACTCCTATAAAGTATCCGGTGGTTTGCACGGTGTAGGTGTATCGGTAGTTAACGCCCTGTCTGACAAGCTGGAACTGACCATTCGCCGTGCTGGCAAAGTACACCAGCAAATTTATCATCTGGGTGTACCGCAAGCACCATTAGCGGTAATTGGTGAAACAGAAGACAAAGGTACTACCATTCGTTTTTGGCCCAGCCCAACTGTATTTACCGATATCAATTACCATTTTGATATTCTGGCTAAGCGTTTACGCGAACTGTCGTTCTTAAACTCTGGCGTGAGTATTATTCTGGCCGACGAGCGCACCGACAAAAAAGACCACTTTAAATATGAAGGTGGTATTGAAGCCTTTGTGCAGTACTTAAACCGCACAAAAACCAGCGTGCACCCTAAGGCATTTTATTTTACTGATCAGCGCGACGATGGCATTTCAGTTGAAGTGGCCATGCAGTGGAACGACAGCTATCAGGAAAACGTGTTCTGTTTTACTAACAACATTCCACAGCGTGATGGCGGTACTCACTTAGCCGGCTTCCGTGGTGCTTTAACACGGGTATTAAATACCTATATCGAGCAGGAAGGCTACGCCAAGAAAATGAAGGTGCAGGCCTCAGGTGACGACGCCCGTGAAGGCTTAACGGCGGTTATCAGCGTAAAAGTGCCAGACCCGAAATTCAGCTCGCAAACTAAAGACAAGCTGGTTTCCAGTGAAGTGCGCTCAGCGGTAGAGAGCGTAATGGGCGAGAAGCTGAACGAATACCTGCTGGAAAACCCGGGCGATGCCAAAATTATCGTCGGTAAAATTGTCGATGCCGCCCGTGCCCGTGACGCAGCGCGTAAAGCGCGTGAAATGACCCGCCGTAAAGGCGCACTGGATATTGCCGGTTTACCTGGCAAACTGGCCGACTGCCAGGAAAAAGACCCGGCGTTATCTGAACTATACATAGTAGAGGGTGACTCTGCGGGTGGTTCTGCCAAGCAGGGCCGCAACCGCAAAAACCAGGCGATACTGCCGCTGAAGGGTAAAATTCTGAACGTAGAAAAAGCCCGCTTCGACAAAATGTTGTCATCACAAGAAGTAGGCACGCTTATTACTGCGCTGGGTTGTGGCATCGGCCGTGAAGAATACAACCCGGATAAAACCCGCTACCACAGCATCATCCTGATGACGGATGCTGACGTCGACGGCTCGCACATCCGTACGCTGCTGTTGACCTTCTTCTACCGTCAAATGCCAGAGCTGATTGAGCGCGGTTATATCTATATTGCTCAGCCACCACTGTATAAAGTGAAAAAAGGCAAGCAAGAGCAATACATTAAAGACGAAGCCGCCCTAACGGAATACCTGACTACACTGGCCCTGGACGAAGCCTCACTGCATGTTAATGCAGAAGCGCCTGGCATTGGCGGTGCAGCGCTGGAAACTCTGGTACGTCAGTACCACAAGGTGTCGGCCACTATCGTGCGGTTGACACGGAAAATCCCGTACAACCTGTTAAACGAGCTGATCTACGTACCGGCATTAGATGTTGCCCAGGCAAAATCTGCTGAGTACAGTGAGCAGTGGGCCAAGACGTTGGTCCAGCGTTTAGACGATAAAGAAGGCGACGGTTCAAGCTACAGTTATGTCGTACACGAAGACCGTGAGCGGCAGTTGTTCCTGCCAAAAGTGATTATTCGTCAGCACGGTATCGACAACGAATACCTGCTGCACTACGACTTTATTACCTCGCGTGATTACCTGAGCATTGCTGCTTTAGGTGATGCCATCCGTGACTTGGTAGAAGAAGGCGGTTATATCCGCCGTGGTGAGAAAATCAAACCGGTAGAAACCTTCCTCGAAGCGCTGGAATGGTTAATGAGCGAGTCTAAGCGTGGTCTGTATATTCAGCGTTATAAAGGGCTGGGCGAGATGAACCCGGACCAGCTGTGGGAAACCACCATGGACCCGCAAAGCCGCCGTATGCTGCAGGTAACTATTGAAGATGCCATCGGCGCCGATCAGTTGTTTGCCACGCTAATGGGTGACCACGTAGAACCACGCCGCGCCTTTATTGAAGAGAACGCACTCTACGTAGCTAACCTGGACGTGTAATTTGACGGAAGTCTGATAAGCGATCAAAAAACGGGCCTGTGGGCCCGTTTTTATTTCTGCTCAGTACTAACTTCCGATTCGGCGTAGTAATAACCCACGCCATACATGGTATGAATAAAACGCAGTTTGGGGTAGAGTTGGCGGTGTTTGGCGCGTAGTTTACGGATATGGCAATCTATAGTGCGCTCGCAAATATCGGCATAGTCGGCATAGCTGCTGTCAATCAGGTGGCTGCGGCTAAATACCTGCCTGGGGTGGGTTGCCATTAACTGATGAAACTTAAACTCCAGCTTGGTTAACTTTACCGATTGTTGCGGCGAGCTTAGCGTAAAGCGCAGGCTGTCCATAATTAGCAGTGGCGTTGGTTGCGGGCTGACAGGATCAACCAAAGTGCTAGCCGGGCCCGCCAGGGCTTTTAAATGCGAGCTTAAGTCGCCAAGTACGCCATTTAACTCGGTGATCTGTGCAGCCATACGCTGATAGAGATCTGGCGGAATATCAGATTTACGCACCTGTTGTTCCAGCAGCGATACCAGCAAAAACGCTTTCTGTGAAAGTTGTGCGCCTTCATGATTGTCCGTTTTATCTGTCACTGTCATCGCACCTCCCGAAAACAATACTATGAATGAAAACTGAATAATGTGAAGGGTATTTTACCTTTATTAACGCTTTTGCCTGATTCTTCCATAGTTTTTCCATATTGTTTCGTTAACCTGATGCTGGCTGAATACGGCTTGGTTAAGGTAATAATGGCTATGAACAAATATCTTGCTGGCTTGCTGCTAAGCATAAATACACTAACGGCGTGCTCTGCTTTTAATGACACGGCACCACCTGCCGGGTTGGAAGACAGGGTAAAACCTGCAGCTGGTTTACCGGTGTCAAAACTGGACAGCCCGGACCCGGATGATCCGTACTACGCTGCGCTGGAGCCCGAGCCGGAAGTCATGCCGCTAAAGAGAAATGGCTCGTTATTTAACCCCGACCGGCTACACAGTTTGTATGTTGAGCGCTCGCATTTTAAAGCCGGCGATATAGTGTCGGTGCAACTGTCGGAATCTACCCGGGCGACGAAAAAGGGTAATACCGAACTGAAGAAAAGCTCTGACTATAATCTGGACCCGATCCAGATCCCTGGCGGCAACCTGAAAATTGCCGGTAAAGAAGTCAACCTGGGCCTAAGCCAGGATCAGCGTTTTAAAGGTGATGGCTCAGCCAGCCAAAGTAACGACTTTGAAGGCGAGCTTACGGTAACGGTCATGCGGGTGCTGAACAACGACAACCTGTTAGTGCGCGGTGATAAGTGGATGCTTATTAATAATGGCAAAGAATTCATAAGGTTAACCGGAATTATTCGGGCAAAAGATGTCGATAAAGATAACAAAATTAAATCGACCAAAATTGCCAACGCCCGTATTGAATATTCCGGTACCGGCGCGCTGGCTGATAGCCAGCGTTTGGGCTGGTTAACCGAAAAACTGAATAATCCTGAGCTATGGCCATTTTAAACCGCCGCCTGATACTGGCTATAGTACTGATGCTGCTTAGTGGCTGCAGCTACGAGCGCACTATCAGGTATACGCTGGAGCCGCCGGAGCAAACGCTGATACTGGAAGCAACTGGCTACGCTGTGGTGGAATCACAGCCTGGCAGCAGTTATGAAGACAAACTGCTGTTAGCTATGGCGGCGTCGCGCCAGGACGCATATCGCCAGCTGGCCGAGCAGCTGTATGGTAAAAAGCTAACCGCCAGTTCCAGCGCTGAGCAGTCGGTGCTGCTTGAGGATACTGTGCAAAGCCAGGTGCAGGGCGTGATAAAAGGTGCTGAACTGATAGATGCCGCAGTTGACGGCAAGTTGTTTGTTACCCGGCTCAAACTGGATACCGCTAATTTGATTACGTTGCCGCAAGCCGGGTTAGCGCCTGCCGGCCCACGGCAGAAATGGTGGCGCTGATGCGTATATTCTGGCTGCTGCTGGCAGTGTTACTGACATCTGAAGCTAATGCCGAATGGTACAGCGGCAGCGGTACTGCAGTAATTTTTGATGATAACCGCCAGTTAGCGCGGCAACAGGCGGCAAAGCAGGCTTTGCGTGAAGTGCTGTTGCAGGCCGATGTATCCCTGGCGGCGCTGGAGCTATTCCGCCAGCAAGATCTGGCCAAAGAGCTATTTACGCTGCATTCCTCGGTGCCGGTATCGCAAATTATTATTCAGGAAGAGCACGAGCGTGACGGCCAACTGTCAATAACGCTAAAAGCCGATGTCTGGCCGCAGGTAAATTTATGTGACGATCGCAGCATAGCAAAAGCGCTGGTGCTAACGCCGTTTAGTTTGTCGGCCGGAGCAACTCAGGTTGCGCTGGGCAATAATGAACTGAATAAAGAAATAACCAGCCGTTTTCATACAGCTATTCAGCGCAGCCCGGCCGATTTTCTGGTGAAAGCCATCAGCAGCGAGCCGTTGTTTGCGCCTGAACAATTTCAGCACAGTAGCGCCCAGCACCAATTACGTTATATGGCGGAATCGGCACAGGCGCAGTTTATTGTTGCCGGGCGGCTACGTAACCTGGCTTTTGGCCGTCAGGCGGCGGGGTTACTAAAAAAAGAGCGTTGGGTACGTCAGTTTGCGCTGGAAGTCAGCGTGCTTGACGGCGCCAGCGGCCGGTTGATCCAGACTAAACAATACCAAACCCGCGTGCTGTGGCCCTTTGCAATTACCACCGAAGTAAACCCGGCCAGTGACCAGCTGTGGCGCGCCGATTTTGGCCTTGAAGTGCAACGGTTAGTGTATGAGGCGGTGGATGATATTGCCAGTACGCTGAGTTGTGTACGGGTGAAGGCACAGGTTATCCGGGTGGCGGGTAGCAGCGTAACTATCAGCGTTGGCGCCAGGCAGGGCATAAAGCCGGGCGATACATTCAGCCTGCTGCATAGCGACAGCTTTACCGACAGCTGGGGTAACAGTTACGCGGTAACCGCAGAAAATGGCAGCCAGCTTGAGGTAGTGCGGGTGTATCCGGACCATGCAGAAACGCGCTCGGTTAAAGCAAACTATCTGGCTCCGGTGCAGGTGCGGGATCAGGTGCAACTAGACAGTGTGAGGGAGAGGCAATATGCAAATTAACGGCAATATGTTCAACACCATGACAGACTGGTTAAGTGACGGCACAGCGCAAAGTGATAACAATACTGACTTTATGCAAACCCTGAACTCGGCGCTGGACCCAAACAGCGAAAATGCAGAACAACAGGTTGGCCAGCTGGTAAGCATACTAAGCGGCCAGACCGATACCACAACAATGAGCGGCCCGGATGCAATGTTTGCAGCGTTAACACAAAATATGATGCAAAGCATGGTGCAGGCAGCGCTGGAACCTACACCTGAGCAAGCTGCAGCAGCGGCGGCAGAATTGGCAGATCCTGCGCCAACCGCCTTTGCTGATGGCAGTTCGCCAGGCTTTGGTGATGCGCTGGATATTATCAACCCGCTGCAGCATATTCCGCTGGTAAGCCAGTATTACCGCGACTGGACCGGTGATGATATGGGCTATATTTCGCAAGTAGCCGGGGGCGCGTTCTGGGGCGGCGGCGTCGGTGTAGCGACTTCTTTTGTTAACCTGGGCCTGACCAGCGTAATGGGCAAAAGCCCGTCACAGTATATTCAGCAGCTTTTTGCTTCTGACGAGGTTGTGGATGGCAGTACTGGCAATGCACCAACAGTAGCAAAAACAACGGCTACAGTGCGCCCGGCTGCCAGTTAACGGCGGTTAATTCTCCTGTTTGGGGCCACTATGGCCCCCAATCCTGCAATAACCTCAACCGGGTGGCTAACATTTTTGCCAAAAGCCGGTTCTGACCCTACAGATCGCCGCCACAACCAAGTATACTTTCCAGTCATTTTTTCAGTGAGTCACTACGCATGCATAAGTACGATATTAAAACCTTCCAGGGGTTAATACTGGCCTTACAGGATTACTGGGCGCGGCAGGGCTGTGTATTGGTGCAGCCACTGGATCTGGAAGTAGGTGCCGGCACTTTCCACCCTATGACCTTTTTACGCTCACTGGGGCCGGAACCTACCAACGTGGCCTATGTGCAACCGTGCCGCCGGCCAACAGATGGCCGCTATGGTGAAAACCCAAACCGGTTGCAGCATTATTATCAGTTTCAGGTGATTTTAAAGCCGTCACCGGACAATATTCAGGAGCTGTATTTAGGCTCGCTGCGTGAACTGGGCATTGATACCCTGGTACACGATATCCGCTTTGTTGAAGACAACTGGGAATCGCCAACGCTGGGCGCCTGGGGTCTGGGCTGGGAAGTATGGTTAAACGGTATGGAAGTCACCCAGTTTACTTATTTCCAGCAGGTTGGTGGCTTAGAGTGCCGCCCGGTTACCGGCGAAATTACTTACGGTTTAGAGCGCCTGGCGATGTACATTCAGGGCGTCGATTCTATTTACGATCTGGTGTGGACCGACGGCCCATTGGGCCGGGTAACTTATGGCGATGTGTTCCACCAGAATGAAGTAGAGCAATCCACTTACAACTTTGAACACGCCGACGTTGCCGCGCTGTTTAGCTACTTTGACCAGTGCGAAAAAGAAAGCCAATACCTGATTGAGCAAGGCCTGGCACTGCCAGCCTATGAAAAAGTGATGAAAGCCTCGCACGCCTTTAATATGCTTGATGCCCGCCACGCTATTTCGGTAACTGAGCGCCAGCGTTATATTCTGCGCGTGCGGGCACTGGCCAAAGCCTGTGCAGAAGCCTATTACGCCACGCGTGAGAAGTTGGGTTTCCCACTATGTAACAACCAGCGCAGCAAGCAGGAGGCATAATGAGCGTGCAAGATTTTTTTGTTGAAATTGGCACCGAAGAGCTGCCACCCAAGTCATTAAAAACGCTGGCCAGTGCCTTTGCTGATAACCTGAGCGCCGAACTGGCCAAACTGGAATTAAGCCACGCTGAGGTACTTTGGTACGCAGCACCACGCCGTTTAGCAGTACGCATTAATGCGTTAACCGCGCAGCAAGCCGATAAAATTGTTGAAAAACGTGGCCCGGCACTAAGCAGTGCCTATGATGCTGATGGCAAACCGACTAAAGCCGCCCAGGGCTGGGCTAGCGGTTGTGGTATTACAGTTGAACAAGCCGAAAAGCTGGAAACTGATAAAGGCGCCTGGCTACTGCATAAAGCCAAAGTGGTTGGCGCAGCTACGGTAACTTTATTGCCGGAAGTGGTGCAGCAGGCACTGGCCAAATTGCCGATTGCCAAACCAATGCGTTGGGGCAATTCAACCGCTGAGTTTATCCGCCCGGTACATACCATTATTATGCTGTACGGCAAAGATGTGGTACCGGCCACTATTCTGGGCCGCGTTAGTGGCAACCAAACCCATGGCCATCGCTTTCATGCGCCGGAAAAAGTCACGGTTAACCATGCTGATGATTATCTGGCTACGCTGCGTAACGCTTTTGTGGTCGCAGATTTTGCTGAGCGCAAAGCTTTTATTGCCGCAGAAGTTGCCAAAACCGCTGCCACTCTTAACGGTAAAGCGCTGATGGATGATGCCTTGCTGGAAGAAGTTACCGCGCTGGTTGAATGGCCTGTAGTGCTGGTGGGCAGCTTTGAGCAAAGCTTTCTGCAGGTGCCGGCCGAGCCGTTAATTTCTACCATGAAAGATAACCAGAAGTACTTCCCGCTACTGGATCAAAACGGCAAGCTGCTGAATAAGTTTATCTTTGTCGCCAATATTGCCAGTAAAGATCCGCAGCAGATTATTTCCGGTAACGAAAAAGTAGTACGGCCGCGCTTGTCTGACGCGCAGTTTTTCTTTAATACCGACCGCAAGCAAAAGCTGGAACAACGCCTGGACAGCTTAAAAACCGTGTTATTCCAGCAGCAACTGGGCACCCTGGCTGAAAAGTCAGAGCGCATCAGTAAAGTAGCCGGCTTTGTGGCCGCAAAAATTGGCGCCGAGCAAGCCGCTGCCGAGCGCGCCGGTTTACTGTCTAAGGCAGACTTAATGACCAATATGGTTGGCGAGTTCCCGGAAGTACAGGGCATTATGGGTATGCACTATGCGCGGCTGGATGGCGAAGGCGAAGCCGTAGCACTGGCGTTGAATGAGCAATATATGCCGCGCTTTGCCGGCGACCAGTTGCCAAGCCGGTTAGAAGGCGCTGCAGTGGCCATTGCCGATAAGCTGGATACTTTAGTAGGTATTTTCGGTATCGGCCAGGCGCCGAAAGGCGACAAAGACCCGTTTGCACTGCGCCGTGCTGCCATTGGCGCGCTACGTATTATGGTAGAAAAACAGCTGCCGCTGGATTTGGTGGATATTATCGCCTTTAGCCAGCAAACATTCGGCACTAAGCTTAGTAACGCCAAAGTGGCAGAAGACGTACTCGACTTTATGCTCGGCCGGTTCCGCGCCTGGTATGAAGCCGAAGGTTACAGCGTAGATGTGATCCAGGCCGTATTAGCGCGCCGACCGACTAACCCGGCAGACTTTGACCGCCGCGTTAAAGCAGTGGCAGAGTTTGGTAAGCTGGACGCAGCAGCAGCCTTAGCCGCTGCCAATAAGCGGGTTGCCAATATACTGGCCAAAGTAGAGGGTGATATCGCCGCTACGGTAAATAGCGCTTTACTGCAGGAAGACGCTGAGCAGGCACTGCACAGCGCGATAGTGGCCGAACAGGCGTATCAGGCCGGCCAGCACAGCTATGCTGAAGCACTGGCGCACTTAGCCTCAATGCGTGAGGTTATTGACCAGTTCTTTGACAAAGTGATGGTAAACGCCGAAGACGCCGCCGTGCGGGCCAACCGCCAGGCGCTGTTAAAGCAATTGCGCGAGTTGTTTTTGCAAGTGGCTGATATTTCCGTACTGCAATAATACGTTGAAATAACGACAGAAAAGCCGGCTTAATGCTGGCTTTTTTATTGCTGCTACCCAACAGTTAATTTACCTGATTACGGCCATTGTGTTTAGACAGGTACATTTGCTGATCGGCCAGTTTAACCGCGTCCTGAAAGCTGTCGGCGCTATCGCACACAGCGACGCCAAAGCTGGCGCTGACTTTATACTCGGGATTATTCGCCAACATGCGGCTGTGTTCAAACTGCCGGCGAATTTTCTCTGCTACTAAAAAGGCATCAGCGCGGCTGGTATGCGGTAAAACCAGCAGAAACTCTTCGCCGCCGCTGCGGCTGGCAATATCGTTTTGCCGCAGGTTGCGCTGAAATAACGCTGCCACCGCTTTTAATACTTCATCACCGGCGTTGTGGCCAAAGCGATCATTGAGCTGCTTAAAATGGTCGATATCGCACATAATCAATGCCATCGGGAAAAACTGCCTGGGTTGCTGAGTCAGGCTGGGCAACAGGCTTGCATCAATAAAACGGCGGTTGGCTAATCCGGTCAGGGAGTCAGTATTAGCTTGTATTTCTTTGCTTTGTTGCAGCAAATCCATGGCCTGGTAGCTGCGTTCACGGTAATGATCGTTAATCCAGCATACGGTAATAACAATCAGTAAAGAGGCAATAAACCGGCTGGCCTCCGCGTCTTTATATTGCGCCAGAATAAGCTCGGGAACAAACAGCATCACGCACAGTGCCAGTACCAGCAGGGCGTTACTCAGCAGGGCATTACGTACACCCAGTAAACCAAACAAAATGGCCGGAAACGGAAACACCCAATACAGCGCGGTATTATTAAAGCCGCCCTGATATACCAGGCTAAGCACAAAACTGCCTACCAGCACCGCCTCGACGATACAAGCGCGCTCAAGGTTACGGCTAAGATGAAACAGCAGAATATTCAGCAGAAATGCCAGCCCGGTGCCAAACAGAATAACAGGCAGTAGTATTTGTTCCGCATGAATATTTTTTACGCCATAAACAAACATAATAGCGCTGGTGATATAGCTGACAAAAGCCAGAATATAATGCCGTCTGCGGTCATCAATATTCTGAGCTTGTTTGGTGTTGTCTTTGTTCAGTGATGCTTGCAACTGCAGCCCCTGACTTCTGGTTTATATATGATGCTAGCACAGATTTTAACCGGTAAAGCAGGCAAATACGGCAGAACAATGCAGAGCATGTAAGCTGGCACGATCTGCATACAAGGTGCTGGCTTGCTGTTAATAATTCGTCTTGCCCCAATCCGGTGCCATCTTGCACTATTGCAAAGCAACTTACAGCCTGCTTGTTAAATGCCCAACTGTTATTTTAAGTAAAATCAACCATATAAAAACTGGCACTCTTTGTGCTTTTATTTATACAGCTTATGCAGCAACATCCACACGGGTTGATGCTGAAACAATTTGAATTGAAGTGCCAGGTTTTGCCTGGCACGGGCAACGAAGCCCAGGATCTGACCGCCTTTTTTGGTGGTTCAGGCCTGGGTTTTTTTATGGGCAAAATTTACCGGCAGCGATAGCCGCTAAACGCCTTAAGGACTTAACAATGCAGCAGACCAAACAAATTCTGGTGATCGGCAATGGCATGGTGGGGCACCATTTTGTGGATCAGTTACGCGCTAAAGACCCGTTAGCGCAGATCACCGTGCTTTGTGGCGAAGCTCAGCTGGCTTACGACAGAGTGCATTTATCCGGCTATTTCAGCGGCACCAGTGCAGAGCAACTGGCCTTGACAACAGAAGAGGCTTATCAGGCGGCCAATATTCAGTACCGCCTAAATTGCTGGGTGGAACAAATTAACCGCGAGCAGCAATTGGTGGTGACCAGCCAGGGCGGGCAGTTTTATTACGACGAGCTGGTGCTGGCAACAGGCTCTTACGCTTTTGTGCCGCCTATTGCTGGTAATGACCAGCCGCATTGTCTGGTGTACCGCACGTTGCAGGATTTAGACGCCATAGCGCAAAGCGCTGCGGTTAGCAAAGTGGGGGTGGTTATTGGCGGTGGCTTGCTGGGGCTGGAAGCGGCTAATGCGTTAAAGCAACTCGGTTTACAAACTCATGTGGTGGAGTTTGCGCCACAGCTGATGGCAGTGCAGTTGGACGCCGCTGGCGGCCAGATGCTCAGCCAGAAAATTACCGAACTGGGTGTGCAACTGCATACCGGCAAAGCGACTCAGGCAATAGTAGCTGGCGCACAGTGCCGTTATCAGTTGCAGTTTGCTGAGGGCGAAAGCTTAGAGACCGACTTAGTGCTGTTTTCTGCCGGTATCCGGCCTTACGATCAGCTGGCACGCAGCTGTGGCTTAGCTGTAGGCGATCGAGGCGGTATTATCGTTAATGATCAGTGTCAAACCTCCGACCCGCATATTTATGCCATAGGTGAATGTGCCTTGTGGCAGCAAAAGATTTTTGGCCTGGTAGCGCCCGGTTATCAGATGGCGCGCGTGGTGGTAAGCCAGCTTACCGGCGGCGGGCTGAGCTTTAGCGGCGCTGATATGAGCACTAAGCTGAAATTACTGGGTGTGGAGGTCGGGTCTATTGGCGATGCGCATGCCAGAACGCCCGGCGCGTTAAGTTATGTGTTTACCGACCCGCGTGCTCAGGTTTACAAAAAAATGGTGGTGAGCAAAGACGGTAAACGTCTGCTGGGTGCTGTGCTGGTGGGCGATACCAGTAACTACGACAGCCTGCTGCAATATGCCTTAAACGATATGCCACTACCCAAACAGCCGGAACAACTGATTTTACCTGCCGCAGCAGGCGCACCTTTAGCGGCTTTAACCTTACCTGACAGCGCCACTATTTGTTCCTGCCATAACGTCGCCAAAGGCGACATAGTAGCAGCGATGGACAGTGGTTGTTGTGATTTAGCTGGCATTAAAAGCTGTACCAGGGCCAGCACAGGTTGTGGTGGTTGTACGGCTTTACTGAAGTCGGTAGTGGACGATGAGCTGAAAAGCCGTGGTGTTGAGGTGAAAAATCATCTGTGTGAACACTTTGCTTATTCGCGCCAGGAGTTGCTGCATCTGGTGCAGGTGGGCGACATTAAAACCTTTGCTGAACTGTTAAGCCGCCATGGTCAGGGGTTAGGCTGCGATATTTGTAAGCCGACAGTAGCCTCTATTCTGGCATCGAGCTGGAATGATTATGTGCTGAAAAAACCGCATGTCGGGTTGCAAGACACCAACGATACTTTTCTCGCTAATATGCAAAAAGACGGCTCTTATTCTGTGGTGCCGCGTATTGCCGGTGGCGAAATTACCGCAGAAAAACTACTGGTAATAGGCCAGGTAGCGTTGGATTTTAACCTCTACACCAAAATTACCGGTGGCCAGCGTATCGACTTATTTGGTGCCCGTTTAGAGCAGCTACCAGCTATCTGGCAACGTTTGGTCGATGCCGGTTTTGAAACCGGCCATGCTTATGGTAAGTCGCTGCGTACTGTGAAATCTTGTGTTGGCAGCACCTGGTGTCGTTATGGTGTGCAGGACAGTGTGGGCCAGGCCATAGCGATTGAAAACCGCTATAAAGGTTTACGGGCGCCGCACAAAATTAAAATGGCGGTGTCGGGTTGTACCCGCGAATGTGCTGAAGCACAAAGCAAAGACATCGGCATTATTGCCACCGAAAACGGCTGGAACCTCTATGTTTGCGGAAACGGCGGTATGAGGCCACGCCATGCTGATTTATTTGCCACTGATCTGGATACCGAGACGTTAATCCGCTATATCGACCGCATTCTGATGTTGTATATCCGCACGGCCGACCGTTTGCAGCGCACCTCAGTCTGGATGGAAAAGCTCGATGGTGGCCTGGAGTATCTGCGTAAAGTTATTATCGACGACGAGCTGGGCATAGCGGCTGAGCTGGAAAAGCAGATGGCTGCGCTGGTGCATACTTATGCCTGCGAATGGAAAGCCACACTGGAAGACCCACAAGCGCTAAAACGCTTCCGCCAGTTTGTAAACAGCCCGGATGCCGATGAAAACATCGTTTTTGTTGAAGAACGCTCACAAATTCGCCCGGCTACGGCAGAAGAAAAACGCCAGTGGCAACAACAAATTCCTATCAAAGAGCTGCTCGTCACAACTTTAGCAGAGGACAACTAATATGGCCTGGACTGATATTTGTGCTTATGAAGATTTAGTCGAAAACAGCGGTATTTGCGCTTTGTTAAATGGCCGTCAGGTGGCGGTGTTTTTGCTGGAGTTGCAGGGTGAGCCGCAGATTTATGCTATTGGAAATTACGATCCGCTCGGTAAGGCTAATGTGCTGTCGCGCGGCATAGTGGGTTCTGTCGGTGAGCAAATCGTAGTGGCGTCACCGTTGTATAAACAACACTTTAGCCTGACCACAGGCCAGTGTTTAGAGCAACCTGATGTAGTGATCCCGGTGTATTCGGTAAAGCTGCAACAGGGCAGAGTGTGGCTGAATGCCGGACAACAAAATCAACAGGCATCAGCTGCCTGATAACCACCTACATAAAGGGTTGGTTAAAAGGGCAAAGGACAAGGTAAATATAAAGGTAAACACCATGAGTGTGATGAGCTACTTTTTACGTTCGCCGCTAAGCCGTTCTGTGCTGTCCGGCTGGAACTGGCGCAGCGCTAAAGTTGAACTACAACAACCTGATAGCAACGGCCGGGTAGTGCTGATAGGCGCCGGGCCTGGTGATCCAGAGCTGTTAACAGTTAAAGCCCTGCGCTTATTGCAGCAGGCTGATGTGCTGCTGTTTGATAGTTTAGTCTCGGCTGAGCTGCTGGCGTTGGCGCCACGGCGCTGCAAAAAGGTGTTTGTTGGTAAAAGAGCCGGCCGCCATGCAATGCCACAGCAAGACATAAACCAATTGCTGGTGCAATACGGCTTACAGGGTGGATTAGTGGTGCGGTTAAAAGGCGGCGACCCGGCGATTTTTGGCCGGGTATCAGAAGAAGCCGCGGCGTTGCAACAGGCCGGTATTGCCTTTGCCATAGTGCCAGGTATTACCAGTGCCTGCGCCGCTTCTGCCTATTGTGGTATTCCGCTAACCGCCCGCGGCAGTGCCACATCAGTGCAGTTTTTAACCGCGCAGTTTGCCGATCCGGCCAAAGAACCCGACTGGTCTGGTTATCAGTACCGTACAAACGGCACTAATCCAACGCTGGTGGTGTATATGGGGTTAAACCGCTTGCAGCAATTGTGTGCCGGTTTAGTTTCTGCCGGTTGGCCAGACAATACCGCTATAGCGCTGCTGGATCAGGTCAGTACAAACCAGCAACAGCAACTGCAGGGCACGCTGGCTGATATCAGCCGGCGCTTAGCGGCCAATCCGCTGTGTGGCCCGACATTGATTGTGATTGGTGAGGTATTACACCAGCGTATGACCGTAGATTTAAGCTTGCTGCAGGCTAAGGCTTTCGCTTAGTTTGCCAGCAACCATAATATAATCAGGCATTGCAGCAGACAGCAGCTTTGCCAGAACCACAGCGGATGCAGTTCTATCAGGCTTTGCGGTGCCTGAAACTTAGCATTGGGGTGGCGTAAATCATATAAAAACTCAGACAATGCCTGATAGCGTTGGCTTGGATCGGGTTGTAAGGCTTTTTCCAGTGTCTGATCCAGCCAGGCGGGCAGTTCGCTGTCGGCAGCTAACACCGACTGATACTGCAGCCTTTTCTGTGCTTTTAAACTTCTGCGGCGGGCAATTTCAGGCCCGTAAGGAAAGCGCCCCGACAGCAGCTGATAGGTTAGCACCGCCAGTGAATACAGATCTGAGCGCTCACTGCCGGGTGCACCTAAAAAATACTCTGGTGCACAATATAAGGCAGTGCCCGGGATCTCGCCCGCTACGTCGTCATCTGGCTGTAAACCGGCCAGCCGGGCAGCGCCAAAGTCGATAATGATAGCGTTGCCCTGAGCGGTTACCATAACGTTTTGCGGCCGTAAATCCTGATGCAGTATTTCACTACGGTGCAACGCCTGTAAGCCTTTACCAATTTGTTCTGTCAGGCTGCGTATTTGCTCCAGTGTGGCTTTGGGATGGTCCAGTTGCCACTGGTGCAGGGTTTGGCCATCGATATATTCAAACAGCGTATACAGGGCAGTGCGTGGCCTGTTGCTGCTGGCCGGGCGTAATACATAAGCACTGTTCACCCGCTTGGCTATCCACTCTTCGCGCAATAGCCGCTCCAGATAATCCGGCTGTTCAGCTAAATCTATCGACGGTGCTTTTAGCACCAGCAGTTTTGCTGTTGCACTGTCCTGCACCAGATACACATGGCTGCGGCTGCTTTGTTGCAGTGGCCGTATTATTTGCAGGCCGTCCAGCGTATCGCCTGGTTGCAGCACCGGCGGCACTGGCAACTGCTGATCAAAACAGGCCGGTAAACGGCTGTCGGCAGGCAGAGCGTTAATACGCAGCAGCTGCAGCGTAATATTGTCTTTGCTGCCAGCGGCCAAAGCGGCAGCGGCCAGCTGCTGCGCCAGGGCTGATAAATCGGTTTGCTTTGGTTTAAGCTGCTCTGATTTAAGTTGCTCAGGGTCAGGTTGCAAGGGTTCAAGCAATGCCATGAGTTGTGGCTGCGATAGCGCTTCAAACAGGCCGTCGGTTGCCAGCAAAAATACATCACCCGGTAGCACGGGTAAGCTGTGGCTGTCGGGCTCCAGCACAGCGCCAGCCCCTAGCGCCTGGCTAAGAAAACTGCTGCTGCCACGCCAGACCCGGTGATCCCGTGTCAGTTGTTCCAGTTGCCGGTTACGCAACAGGTAAATCCGGCTGTCACCCACATGCAGTAAATGCGCATGGCGCTGCTTTAGGATCAATGCACTAAAAGTACAGACATAGCCTTTGTCCGGATCGGCAGCAAAAGGGCCATTGCGGTTTTGCGCATACAGCCAGTTATGGCTGGCTTTTAACACCTGTAAGGCGGCGTGTGGCACCGACCAGGCGTCACTGGTGCAGTAGTAGTCGCTGAGAAAGCTTTTTACTGCCGTTTCGCTGGCAATCTGGCTAACGGTACTACTGCTGATACCATCGGCTACCGCCAGTGCTATGCCTTTATTACTCAGTTGTGGCTCTGCAGGCAGGCAAGCGCCATACCAGTCCTGATTCAGCATTTTGCGGCCAGCACTGCTGTACTGGCCGATGGATACCTGCAATGACATAGTTAAACTTTGGCCAGATCTACAGTGTTGCGGCTTGCAACGGTTGGTACCAGATTACGTTTAGGTGCGGTTTTATAGTGTGTGCTGTACAGGGTCAGGCCGGTAAAGGCTAAGCCGCCCACCAGATTACCTAACGCCGTAGGTATTTCGTTCCAGATCATATAATCCATAATAGAGAAATCACCGCCCATCATCATGGCGAAGGGGAACAAAAACATATTCACCACTGAGTGCTCAAAACCCATAAAAAAGAACAACATAATTGGCATCCACATGGCAATAACTTTGCCGCTGACATGGGTGGAGATCATAGCGCCAACCACGCCCATCGACACCATCCAGTTACATAACATGCCGCGCAGAAAAATCGTCAGCCAGCCCACGGTGCCATGTTCGGCATAACCCAAAGTACGGGCTTCACCGACACCGGCCAGTTTCTGGCCTACTGCGTCGGGCTCTAAATGAAAGCCCATCGTTAAAATAAACGCCATCATGGCTGCCACTGTTAAAGCGCCAACAAAGTTACCGGTAAATACCAGCCCCCAGTTGCGTAGCACCCCCTTTACCGTAACGCCGGGGCGGCGGTCCAGTAAGGCCAGTGGCGTCAGCACAAAAACACCGGTTAGCAAATCAAAGCCCATCAGATACAACATGATAAAGCCAACCGGAAACAACATAGAGCCCACTAAAAATGACCCTGTTTGCACCGCCACGGTTATTGCAAATACCGCCGCCAAGGCCAGAATGGCGCCCGCCATATAAGAGCGGATCAGGGTATCGCGGGTAGACATAAAAATTTTCGATTCGCCGGCATCGACCATTTTGGTCACAAACTCGGCTGGAACTAAATAAGCCATAGGTTCACCTTTTCCCGTTATGTTTAATTATTCAGCTGCTGTTTTTTGCCCAACAAAAAAGGCGTCCGGATCATGCTGTATTATCAGCTGATCACGGGACGCCTTTGTCCAGAAACTGTTTTTTGTCCGGAGGTATCTAACACCTCTGCCATATTTAACTAGGCAACTTTGATGCCAGCCTGATTTTTTTACTTAATCGTCTAATTTACCTTGGTTTTTAATATTGCGCCTTGAACGTGGCGGCAGCGGTAAGTGCCATAGCTGTGCATAACAGCCTGTTTTTTGCACCTATTTGGGGCGTTTGTCTTTGTTTGTAGCATTATCAGCTGGCGCTTATACAGGTTGAAACCTAAGGCTGGCAGTAGCTGGCACCGGCTAAAAGCGGGTATGGAACAAGCATTGCTAGACCTTAGCACTGAAAATTTCATTGTGTATTGTATGAACCCTTCGACCGCACAGTTTTTGCTGGCCGCGAAACAGGCAGAAATAAAAGCCCTGTTGCAGCTTTCGGCCAGCTGTCAGCTGGTAACCAGCATTAGCGAGCTGGTGCATCAACTGCAGCGCGAGCGGGGGATCAGCAATATTTTTCTTGCGTCGGGCTGCGAGCTATTTGCCCGGCAACGCCAGCAACAATTGCAGCACAGCACCAGCGCAGAGCTGCAACTTCGCACAGCACTTGAGCAACAATACTTACATGCACTGCAGCCGTGCAACAGCAGCCGTTTACTCAGCGATATTTGTCTGGCATTGCAGGGCATGGATCATCTGCCGGCCCTGCGCGAACAAATACAACAGCAAAAAATAACCCCCTTACAAGCCACAGAAGCTTACAGCCGGTTAATTGCGGCCTGGCTGGCAGTGGTGCTGGAATCGGCCGATCTGGCCTGTGATGCCAGCATTACCCGCGTACTGGTTGCCTTGTTTAACCTACTGCAAACCAAAGAATATGCCGGCCAGGAAAGGGCGTGGGGCGCTATGGGGTTTGCCTCTGGCCAGGTAAGTACAGAGCTGACCGAGCGTTTATTATTACTGCAACAGGCACAGCAACACAGCGCTGCCGTTTTTCTGGAATTTGCCAGCAGCGCACAACAACAGCAGTGGCAACAGCTGGAGCAAAGCGCTGCGGCTAAACAGCTGCAACAACTGAGAACCATGTTGCAGCAGCTGCCGGGCACAACCATGCTGGTGCCTGCAGTCAGTGATCTTTGGTATCAGTTTGCTACCGAGCGTATGGATGCCATGCACCAGTTAATGGCATTGCTGACAGCTGATTTACAGCAACTCACCTCTGCTACAGTAACTGCCGCGCAACAGCAGTTGCAGCAGCACCGGCACAAGCTAACCGAGCTGACTGCCTTGCCGGGCAGCTCAGGTTTAACCTTGTTAATCGACCCCAGCATGCCGGGGTTATATGGCGCCTCGGTTTTACCGCAAACTACTAACGAACACAGCATTAAGGCACCCAGCCGCTCGTTCTATCAGTTGTTGTCGGAACAAGCGCAGCATATCCGCCAGATGCATACCGAACTAACCGATGTACGCCGGGCCATAGGCGAGCAAAAATTAACAAATCGTGCCAAGCTATTGTTAATGCAGCATAAAAAAATAACAGAAGAGCAAGCTTACCGCCAGTTGCAGCAAAGCGCGATGCAGCAACAGTGTAAAATAGCCGACGTCGCCGCCGCTGTGGTTAATGCCTTACATAAAGCGAAAGAGCAGAATTAGCGAGTAACCGATAAAGCGGTTTAGCTTTTATCGTAGTCGCCACAACTTGCCTGAAAATACCGTTAACTGTGCTCAAAAAAGTCACGGCCACATGCGCTCTGCTGCAAACGTCTACAGTGTCTACAAAAAATTCGCTAAATTGCACCTTTTGTGTTTTAATTGTGTTAATTTAAATTGAATAATATTGGTGGTTTTGTTGTGTTAACTTCAGACGTCAGGTCCTTATCCGTTTGTATTCAAGCGTTACAAAAGGCAATTAAGTACCATGACTTTTTGTCACAGCCAGCCACTGCTTAAGATGAACACCGCTGCTATTTCATTACAGCCTCTGGTATCAGATCGCGCTGATGCCGTTCCGGTAGCGGAAATTTGGCTGGCAGGCGTTACCACCGCTAAGCTGATCGGCGGGGTAGTGCTTGAGGCTGCTTTTCACTGTGAGCATGGTTATCTGCTGTTTGTTACCGATGATATTCCTTTTGAAGACACGCTGAGCATTTACCTGATGGATCAGGATTTTCAGGTACTGGATAGTGTTAATATTGGTGTGGCGTATTCTACCGGTAACTTCCATTTACTACGCGAACCGTCAGCACGTGAAGTGCAGTTCAGTTTTATTGGTGGCTATAACTGGCGTCTTACTTTATTAGCTACTCCGGAATTTTGCCTGCCTTTATTTAACGAGCCTGCCGGTGTGCGTCGCAAGCCCAGCTTTAAGCGTTGGTTTAAGCTAAGCTGCTCGCGTTAAAAATTATTGCTGTTCCGGCCAGCGTAGCTGTGCCGAAGGGCTGGCGCACTTATCCCCGATGCTGACTTTTTATTACTACAGTATGCTTAATGATCTAACAGCCGGTACAGCAGCTGCTTAACGGCTTCCGGCTCAAACGGCTTGTCACACATCGCATTTACGCCGCTTTGAGCAATATTGGCAAGATGCGCATCATTGGCTTCGCTGGTGACCATTAGCACCGGAATATGCGACAGGGTGCTGTGCTCGCGGATAAATTCTGTCAGCTCGCGGCCATTTACTTCCGGCATATTGTAGTCGGTCACTACCAGATCAAAGTTTTGCCGTTGCAACAGCGCTATAGCCTGCTGGCCATCTTCTGCTTCGGTAATCTGCTGCATCCCCAAATTGTTTAGCACACGGCGGATATGGTTACGCGCCAACCGGCTGTCATCAACTACCAGCACCCGTACATCGTGTACGTCGAATAAAGTCAGTTCCAGCTCGGCCGGGCTAAGTAAATCAACGGCGGCATTTAATGCTTTGCCCAGTTGCATAGCATCAAATGGTTTGGGCAAAATGGCTACGACGCCGGATTGTTTAAAGGCTTCTAACTGCGCTTTGCGGGTCTCGCTTGATACCAGTAAGAATGGGATCTCAGCGGTGTCGGGTGCTGATTTCAACTGCTGCAACAATTGCTCTGCGGTGCCATCGGCTAAATGCAAGGCGCAGGCTATAGCATCGGGTTTGTGCCGCTTAATGTTTTGCAAGGCACTGGCAAGGCTGTCTGCTTCTTCAACCCGGGTAACGTGTTCTTCCGCCAGTTTTTTGCGGATAATTTTACGTTGTACCTCTGAAGGCTCAATCAGCAGAATATGTAAATCGGCAGGGGACAGTTGCATAGCGGCTCCGCAACAAATGACTAAAGCAGTATCTTGCCACAACTACGGTTTCCTGCAACCTGGCATGACAGCAGAAAATCTACCCGGTATTTGTGCGTCGATAAGTTTGAAAACGCCGGTTTAATCTTTGAAGTGACAACGTGCCGGTATATCTGAACTGCTCGCTTTGAAATCATCACTTATGGGAGTCTGTTCTCTACTTTCTGGCTGGAGTCCGTTTTCTGGTGTAACACAGCAATGATTACAATACCCCTACCATTTGTTTCGTAGGTGTAATACACAGAATGATATTTGTTATGCCAGACCATAATATCCGGTAGGTTCTCACTAAAAGGTTTGGCGGGTAGTAGTTTGTCGGCAAGCGAATCAAAGGTTTTTTCCAGCTCTGCGGCATAGGCTCTGCTTTGTACGACACCCCAGGTTTTTACGGTATAACGGGCAATACTTTGTAAGTCTTGTGCAGCTTCAGCAGTTAAACGATAACGCTTTTTAGCGCTTATCATGGTCGGCTATAGCCTGCTCGAAAATATCAGTAACACTTTGCTCAGAAAATTCGCCGCGTCGTGCGCTCTGCAGTCGCTGCTTTAACAGGGTTTCCAACTGCTGCACTGAGTAGCTTTGGGCCTGTTCGGCAACCTGTTGCGGTAGCACTTTGTCCAGAATAAAGTCTTTAATGCTTTTACCCTGCAATGCCGCCATAACTTTTAGCAGTTGATGCTGCTCAGGTGTAACTTCAATGGATAGTCGGCTCAACGTGTGCTCCGGTTCTAACTGCAGAAACAGAGGTAAGTATAAACCCGTCGAGATAATGTGCAAATGTACATTTGTGTATGGCAGCGCCGGGTGTGAACAAACTTATTGCCGTTCCCTGTTTTATCTACTAAGTTAGAACCTTACAGCCGCCTAAGAGCGGTAAAGGACTGACTATCAGGGAAGGTCATCATTGAAGAAGCTGCTGCTTATCGCACTGATCGCGTTTGGTGCCTGGAACTACTATCAAAAACAAAGCACAGGAGAGCCCTTCGCTGAAAGTGTGCCGCAAGGGCTACCCGATTACACTGCGCCAATTAACAAAGCCCGAGCTGTGGCTAATACGCCACAATTTCGTTGTGACGGCCGCCAGCACTGCAGCCAGATGACATCTTATGACGAAGCGGTATTCTTTCTAAGAAACTGTCCGGATACGAAAATGGATGGAGATGGTGACGGTATTCCTTGTGAAAGGCAGTTTAATCGCTTTTAAGTCGTAACGTTAACCACTTACTTTTTTTACCACATACTTATACGGCAGTTCATTCGTATCACTAACCACTAACTCGTGATCCATAAAGCGGCAGAATGCAGGGATATCGCGGGTGGTGGCAGGGTCGTCGGCGATAATCAGTAAAGTTTCACCCACCTGCATTTTGCGAATTTGCAGCCGTATCATCATTACCGGCTCGGGGCAGCGCATGCCTAAGGCATCCAGTGTTTGATCTGCGCTGCTGAAAATATCTTCCATTGTTACTCCGGTAAAATATAAAGCGGTCTGTGGCTGCGCCAGCGGGATTTGCGCCTATATTTCTGCGTCAATAAATAAGGGCCGTAAAAACGGCCCTTATTCTATGCGATTGTGCTTATTGCTGCCAGCTTATGGCGGCTCAAACTATGGTCGTTCAAACACGGTAGCAATACCCTGGCCTAAACCGATACACATGGTCGCCAGGCCAAACTTACCGCCCTTATCTTCCATTACGTTAATCAGCGTAGTGGCGATACGTGAACCCGAGCAACCCAGCGGGTGGCCAAGGGCGATAGCGCCGCCATTCAGGTTTACTTTCTGGTCTGCTACTTCCAGTAAGCCTAAGTCTTTCATTACCGGCAGAGCCTGGGCGGCGAAAGCTTCGTTCAGCTCGGCGTAGTCGATGTCGGCAATAGTAATGCCGGCCATTTTTAGCGCCTTTTTCGACGCTGGTACCGGGCCGTAACCCATAATAGACGGGTCGCAACCTGCCACGCCCATACCACGCACATAAGCGCGGATTGGCAGGCCCAGTGCTTTGGCTTTGTCTTCGCTCATTACCAGCATGCCGGAGGCACCGTCAGATAACGCAGACGAGGTACCAGCCGTTACTGTGCCGTTGGCCGGGTCGAATACCGGGCGTAACTGGCCCAGTGCTTCTACTGTGGTTTCGGGGCGGATCACTTCGTCGTAATCCATCAGCTTTAACACGCCGTCGGCATCGTGGCCTTCGGTGGGGATAATTTCGTTTTTAAACCGGCCCTGCAAGCTGGCTTCCTGGGCTAAACGGTGCGAGCGGGCACCGAATTCGTCCTGTTGCTGGCGGCTGATGCCGTGCATTTTACCCAGCAATTCTGCGGTTAAGCCCATCATGCCGGCGGCTTTGGCCACAGAGGTCGATAAGCCCGGGTGAAAATCGACGCCGTGGTTCATTGGCACGTGGCCCATATGCTCCACACCGCCGATTAAATACACTTCACCCATACCGGTTTGAATAGCGCGCACGGCGTCATGCAATGCCTGCATAGACGAGCCGCATAAGCGGTTCACGGTAACTGCCGGTACCGAGTGCGGAATGCCGGCCAATAGCGCCGCGTTACGCGCCACATTAAAGCCTTGCTCTAAGGTTTGCTGTACACAACCCCAGATAATGTCGTCAATGTCAGCCGGGTTTAACGCCGGGTTGCGTTCAACCAAAGAGGCCATGACATGGGCAGACAGTTGCTCGGCGCGCACGTTGCGGTACATACCGGCCTTGCTGCGGCCCATCGGGGTGCGAATGCAATCTACAATAACTGCGTTTTTCATTATTTTGCTCCTGCGCTTAAACCGGGAAGAAACGCTGGCCGGCTTCGGCCATAGCGCGGGTTTTGTCTGTTACCTGATAAATCTCGCCTAAATGCGCGTATTTATCGGCCAGGGCGACAAAGTTGGCTAAACCGATAGTATCGGCATAACGCAGCGGGCCACCGCGGAATGGCGGGAAGCCTAAGCCGTAGATCAAGCCCATATCGGCTTCGGCAGCGCTGGCCACGATACCTTCTTCCAGACAACGGATGGTTTCGTTAATCATTGGCACCATGACGCGGGCAATAATATCTTCGCTACTAAACTCCTGTTTATCAGCCGAGATATCAGCCAGTAAACTAACTGCAGCTGGGTCGATATCCTTTTTCGGCTTGCCTTTGGCATCTTTGCTGTAGGCATAAAAACCGACACCGTTTTTCTGGCCGTAGCGCTCAGCTTTATACATGGCGGCAACCGGATCGTTATCCAGCTTGGCCATCCGCGTTGGGAAGCCCGCTGCCATTACGTCGGTACAGTGATAGGCGGTGTCTAAACCGACTACATCTAACAGATAGGCCGGGCCCATTGGCCAGCCAAACTGCTTTTCCATTACCTTATCTACCTGAGCAAAGTCGGCACCGTCTAATACCAGCTTGCTGAAACCGGCAAAGTAGGGGAACAGTACGCGGTTAACAAAGAAACCCGGGCAGTCATTCACCACGATAGGCGATTTACCCATTTTGGCAGCATAAGCCACTACGGCTGCAACGGTTTCTTCGCTGGTGTCTTTACCGCGGATAACCTCTACCAATGGCATACGGTGTACCGGGTTAAAAAAGTGCATACCGCAGAAGTTTTGCGGCCGGCTTAAATTCGCTGCCAGTGAATCAATAGAAATGGTTGAAGTGTTCGAGGTTAAAATAGCGTCGTCGCTTAGCAGCGCTTCCACTTCTTTTAATACCGCGCCTTTAATTTTCGGGTTCTCTACCACGGCTTCCACCACGATATCGACACCTTTAACATTATCGTTGCTCAGCGTAGGACTAATAGAGGCTATTACTTTAGCCATACCGATGGCATCGAGCTTTTTACGCTCAACCTGCTTACCCAGCAATTTGGTGGCTTCACCCATACCCAGTTCCAGGGCTTTATCGGCAATGTCTTTCATCACTACCGGCACGCCTTTTAACGCCGATTGATAGGCAATGCCGCCGCCCATAATACCGGCACCCAACACTGCGGCTTTTTTCACAGCTTTAGTGGCGGTTTTGGCGGCTTTTTTCGCTTTGCCTTTAATCAGCTGGTCATTTAAAAACAGGCCGATTTGCGCGGTGGCGGCATCGGTTTTCGCCAGTTTGGCAAAGCCGGCGTTTTCCAGCGCCATAGCGCCGGCGCGGTCCAGGGTGGCGGCGGCTTCAATGGTGGTAACCGCTAACATCGGCGCCGGGTAGTGTTTACCCGCGTTGGCAAATACCATGCCTTTGGCCGTAGTAAAGCTCATGGTGGCTTCGGTTTTATTCAGTTTTAGCGGCTGTAACTTCACGGCACGCTTTTTACGCCAGTCCAGTTTGCCGGCAATGGCATCTTCCAGCATGCTTAGTGCTGCGGCTTCCAGTTTCTCTGGTGCCACTACCGCATCAATTAAACCAAATTTTTGCGCCTGATCGGCACTGTGGTCTTTACCGGTGGTGATCCACTCCATGGCATTGTCGGCACCAATAATGCGCGGCAGGCGTACTGTACCGCCAAAGCCTGGCATTAAGCCTAGTTTTACTTCCGGTAAGCCAATGCGGGTACTGGTATCAGCTACGCGATAATCGGCAGTAAGTGACCACTCACATCCGCCACCGAGTGCGAAACCTTTGAGCGCAACAATGGTGGGGACGGGTAAATCTTCAGCCAGATCAAAAATATCAGAAGCCTGTTTAATCCACGGAATAAGCTCCGCTTCCGGCCGTAAAAAGGTGCTTAAGAATTCGGTAATGTCGGCACCGACAATAAAGGCATCTTTATCACTACAAAAAATAACGCCTTTTAGTGCTTTGTCTGCGTGCAGCCGATCTAAAGCTGTCTTACAATCAGTCAGGGTTTGTTGATCGAACTTGTTAACAGAGCCTTGCGCACTAAAGGCAAAGCGGACGATACCAGGTTTGAGGTAGGCAACACTGATGTTGTCACTCTGGTAAATCATAATGGTGCTCCTTGGTCGCGTATGTTAGGGTTTTTCGCAACTGGTACGATGAGGTTGTCTTGCTCAGTGTGTCGCGGTTCGGAAAAAAATTCAACCGTTATTTAAACACGTGTTTGAATCCGACAACGGTGGTCAGCAGTAACTATAGGTGGTATTTTTTCTTTTTCGTGTATTTATCGGGGTTATCACAGTGAAACGTATGGTTTTAATACTGAGTAACCTGCTCCTTATGCCGTTGGCTACGGCATCTGTGTCTTCTGAGGCAGCGTTACGCAATGAATTTTTACAGGCTGAGCGCCAGATTGGCAGCCTGACAACTGAGCAAGCACAAAAAGTGCTGGAAAAATTTGCCGACTATCCGTTGCAGCCTTATTTGCAGCAACGCCGTTTACAGCAGCTTTTAACTGCCGATGAGCGTATTGCCGAATTTTTGCAGCAATACCAAAAAACACCGATGGACTGGCCGCTGCGTAAACCCTGGCTGCTGGATTTAGCCCGCCGGCAAAAAGCGGCTACTTATCTGGCCAATTACAACGGCTCTAATGATGCCGAGCTGGAATGCCATGCACTGCGTTTTAAGCTGGCAGATAAAAATGCTGATACTAAAGCCTTATGGCCTGAAGTGACGCGCTTGTGGGTAGTGGGCAAATCACAACCTAAAGCCTGTGATCCGCTATTTTCGGCCTGGCGCAAAGCTGGCCAGCAAACCACAGAGTTGGTATGGCAGCGTATCCGTGTGTCTGCCGAAGGCGGCGATTCAGGCTTAATTCCGTATCTGAAAACCCAGTTGCCGGCAGATCAGCAGTATCTGGCCGATATGTATTTAAGAGCCCGGCAAAACCCGTCAGTGATTAGCGGCGCGAAGTTTTTTCCGTTAAAAAAAGTGCATGAGCGTGATGTGCTGGCGTATGGCCTGAAACGGCTGATCTGGCGTGAGCCACAGCAGGCGCTGGCGTTATGGCAAAAATTTGTTAACGACCCGTATTTCACTGAAGCACAGCGTTTAGATGTAAGGCGTCAGTTTGCTATAGCGTTAGCCAGTAAAGGTGAAGAGCAAGCAGCTGACTGGTTTAAACAACTGCCGCCCGAGCTTATTGATAATATGCTCGCGCACTGGCAGGTTAGCCATGCGCTGGCACAGCTGGATTGGCCTAAAGTACAGCAGGTTATTGAAGCTTTCCCGGCCGATATTGCTAAAGACAGCAGCTGGCGCTATTGGTTAGCCCGGGCTTATGAGCAACAAGGCCAGGCAGATAAAGCTAAACCGCTGTTTGAAGCACTGGCATTACAGCGGCATTTTTACGGCTTTATGGCTGCAGCTAAGCTAGGTTTACCGCCGAGTTTGGCGCATGCGCCTGTTACCGTGTCAGAGGATGAGCTGAAAACACTGAAACTGCACCCGGCGGTAAGACGGGCGCAAGAGTGGCTGGCACTGGGGCGTTTAACCGAAGCCCGGCGCGAGTGGAACCACCTGCAGGACACCTCAGATGAGCAGCAAAAGCTGGTGTCAGCCAAGCTGGCGCATCAGCTGCAATGGTACGAGCGGGCTATTTTCTCGCTGGCCGATGTCGGTTACTGGGACGACGTTGAACTGCGGTTTCCGCTGGCGTATCAGGATGAAATAACCCAGTCAGCTGCGAAGGTAGATATAGAATCTGGCTGGGCTATGGCGATAGCGCGACGTGAAAGCTCTTTTATGGCAGATGCCAACTCGCCGGTTGGGGCCCGAGGCCTGATGCAACTAATGCCAGCCACTGCCAGCGAAATTGCCAAAAAGCCGGTGCAACTGACACAACTGTATAACCCGGTGATCAATATCGATTACGGTACCGATTATCTGAATTACCTGCGCAAACGTAACGACGGCAATCTGTTAATGGCCACTGCAGCTTATAACGCCGGGTACAGCAGGGTAAAACAGTGGATCCCGAAAACCCACGCTTTACCGGCAGACGTCTGGGTAGAAACTATTCCATACCGGGAAACCCGCGATTACGTAAAGGCGGTAATGGCGTATTACCAGATTTACAATATACGGCTCAATACGCCGACAGATGTGTTTAAACCACTGACCACAATGCAGATTGGGGTCGTGGTGGAATAATGTTATGATGCCCCGCATATTTTTCAGCCAACAGGTCAGACACTTATGACAGCTTCTTATCAAAACCTGTATCAGGCCCATATAGCCGAATTACAGCAGCGTACCCGCCGGTTGTTAGAGCGGGAGAATCTGGACGCGCTGGTGATCCACTCCGGCCAGACCCAGCGCAAGTTTCTTGATGATATGGATTATCCGTTTAAAGCCAACCCGTTATTTAAAGCCTGGTTGCCGGTAATTGATAACCCGCACTGCTGGCTGATTGTCGATGGCGTTAACAAACCTAAGCTGATTTTCTACCGGCCGAAAGACTTCTGGCACAAAGTACCGGACGAACCACAGGATTTTTGGGCAGAATATTTTGACATTCAGCTGCTGGATAAAGCCAACAAGGTAGAAACGCTGCTGCCGTATGATAAAGCCCGGCTGGCGTATCTGGGTGAATACCTCGAGGTAGCGCGGGCACTGGGCTTTACTGAAATTAACCCCGAACCGGTGCTGAATTTTATTCATTTTTACCGTGCCTACAAAACGCCGTATGAACAAGCCTGTCTGCGCATTGCTAATCAAATGGCAGTGACTGGCCATAATGCGGCAAAAGCGGCTTTTTATGCCGGTGGCACTGAATTTGACATTCAGCTGGCCTATTTAGCCGCAGTAAGACAAAACGAAAACGAAGTGCCGTATGGCAATATCATTGCGCTAAACCAAAACTGTGCCATTTTGCATTACACAGCACTGGAGCGCAAAGCGCCGAAGCAGCGGCACTCGTTTTTAATTGATGCCGGCGCTGAGTTTCATGGCTATGCCGCCGATATTACCCGTACTTACAGCTTTAACCCGCAGGACGAATTTGGCAGTTTAATTACAGCTGTGAATGAAGCCGAGTTGCAACTGGTAGACGGTTTAAAACCGGGGCTGAAATACGGCGAGCTGCATATACAATGTCATCAGCATATTGCGGAAATTTTGCATCAGTTTGATTTTGTTAAATTGGCGCCGGAAGCTATTGTTGAAAGTCAGATCAGCCGTACTTTTTTCCCGCATGGTTTAGGCCATCACCTGGGCCTACAGGTACATGATGTGGGCGGTTTTATGGCCGATGAACGCGGCACCCATGTTGCCGCGCCCGAAAGCCATCCGTATTTACGCTGCACCCGCACTATTGAAGCCGATATGGTATTCACCATTGAGCCGGGCCTGTATTTTATCGACAGCCTGCTGGCTGATTTAGCCGCTACTGAGTTTGATAAATACATTAACTGGCAAAAAGTAGATGCGTTCCGCCGGTTTGGCGGTATCCGTATTGAGGACAATATTATTGTACACCGCGATCGCAACGAAAATATGACCCGTGACTTGCAGTTGGCCTAAGCCACAGGGGCGCCGCTAAGGTATGCAATACCGCTCGATAATCCGGATCCTGGGGTTGCTGATCGCCATTTTCAGCATCACCATGATCCCGCCGGCTTTTGTCGCCTATTGGTATAAAGACGGTGCCGGCGTGCCTTTTATATTGTCCTTTTTACTGAGCTTGTTTATTGGTTTTGTGATCTGGTACCCCAACCGGCAATACAAAGCCGAACTAAAAGTGCGTGACGGCTTTCTTATCGTGGTGTTGTTCTGGACGGTGCTGGGTGCTGTGGGTGGTATACCGCTGATGCTGGCCGACAACCCGCAGTTAAGTATGGCTGGCGCCATGTTTGAGGCGTTTTCCGGCCTTACCACCACAGGCGCTACGGTACTTACCGGAATAGAGTTTCTGCCCAAAGCCATTTTATATTACCGCCAGCAACTGCAATGGCTGGGTGGTATGGGGATTATCGTACTGGCGGTAGCCATATTGCCAATGCTGGGCGTAGGGGGCATGCAGCTGTACCGCGCCGAGACGCCGGGGCCGGTGAAAGATAATAAGATGACGCCGCGTATCGCCGACACCGCCAAGCACTTATGGTATATCTACCTGGCGTTAACGCTAAGCTGTATGCTGGCGTTTTATCTGGCTGGGATGAACTGGTTTGATGCCATCTGCCATGCATTTTCTACGGTGGCAATTGGTGGTTTTTCCACTTACGACGCCAGTATAGGCCATTTTCAAAGCCCGGTTATTAATGCTATTTGTGTCATATTTTTACTGCTTAGCGCGGTAAATTTTCCGCTGCATTTTGCTGCCATTCGCGGCAAAAGTGTCAGCACCTATTTTCGCGATCCGGAATTTAAAGCCTTTTTAATTATTCAGGCTGCCCTGGTGCTGATTTGTTTTGTGGTGTTGCTGGAAACCAATGTCTATAACACAACAGCAGAAGCACTAAATCACGGTGTATTTCAGGCGGTGTCTATTTCCACGACCGCAGGTTTTGCTACCGATGGCTTTGCGGTCTGGCCGTTGTTTTTACCAATAATGCTGATTTTCTCCAGCTTTATCGGTGGTTGTGCCGGTTCTACCGGTGGTGGTTTAAAGGTTGTGCGGGTGGTGCTACTGTTTTTGCAGGGCACGCGCGAGCTAAACCGGCTTATTCACCCGCGCGCCGTTTATGCCATTAAACTGGGGCGTCGTGCGGTACCCGACCGCATTGTTGAAGCAGTGTGGGGCTTTTTTGCCGCCTATGCGTTGGTGTTTGTGGTAATTATGCTGCTGCTGTTGCTAACCGGTTTGGACAACATTACGGCCTTTACTGCTACGGCGGCCTGTTTAAATAACCTTGGACCCGGCCTGGGCGAGGTTGCGGCTAACTTTGGCTCTATTCCTGAAAGCAGCAAGTGGATCCTGATCGTGGCGATGGTATTTGGCCGGCTGGAAATATTCACCTTGCTGGTGCTATTTACCCCGGCCTTTTGGAAAGATTAAATAAAAATAGCACTAACCTGAAACAGCTTTTCCACTTCAACAATGTGCTTTTTGTCTACCATAAACAAAATTATGTGATCATTGGTTTCAATAACGGTGCTGTCGTGGGCAATAACCACTTCATCGCCGCGTACTATGGCACCAATAGTGGTACCCGGTGGCAGTTTAATGCTGCCAATAGCTTTACCCACCACTTTGCTGGTATTGCTGTCGCCATGGGCAATAGCTTCAATGGCCTCGGCGGCGCCGCGGCGTAGCGAGTAAACGTTAACGATATCGCCACGGCGGATATGGGTTAACAACGCAGAAATAGTAGCTTGCTGCGGCGATACGGCAATATCCACTTCGCCACCTTGCAGTAAATCGACATAGGCACCGCGTTTAATCAGCACCATGGTTTTCTGTGCGCCCATCCTTTTGGCCAGCATAGCCGACATGATATTGGCTTCATCGTCGTTGGTAACGGCGATAAACACATCAACCTGCTCAATATTTTCTTCTTCCAGTAACTCCGGATCTGATGCATCGCCGACATACACCACGGTGTTATCCAGTGCGCTGGACAAAAATTCGGCCCGCTCTTTGCCACGTTCAATTAACTTAACGCTGTGGGTTTTTTCCAGTGCCCGTGCCAGGCCAAAACCAACATTACCACCACCGGCAATCATAATACGGCGGTAGCTGCGTTCCAGCTTTTGCAGTTCGCTCATTACTGCGCGGATATGTTTGGTGGCAGCGACGAAAAACACTTCATCGTCGGCTTCAATAATAGTAGTACCCAGTGGTTTAATCGCGGTGCCGCGCCGGTAAATAGCGGCTACCCGGGTTTCGATATTCGGCATATGCTCTTTTAACGCCGACAACGCATGGCCAACCAGCAAGCCGCCATAATAAGCTTTAACCGCCACCAGGCTCACCTTGCCACCGGCAAACTCCACCACTTGCAAGGCGCCGGGGTAGTCAATTAAGCGGCGGATATAATTGGTAACCAGGGCTTCTGGCGCAATAAAATGATCGACCGGCATATCGTCTTTATGAAACAGCTGATCGCGGTATTTCAGGTACTGATTGGTGCGGATGCGGGCAATTTTAACCGGTGTATTAAACATACTGTAGGCCACCTGACAGGCGACAATATTCACTTCGTCACTGTTGGTTACTGCCACTATCATGTCGGCATCTTCAGCACCGGCTTTTTTCAGAATATCCGGGTGTGAGCCATGGCCATGTACTACCTGCAAATCGTACCTGTCCTGCAGGGCACGCAGCTTGTCTGCATTGCTATCAACAATGGTGATATCGTTTTGCTCACCGACCAGGTTTTCTGCCAGTGTGGCACCAACCTGACCTGCACCCAGAATAATTATTTTCATGCTTTCTCGTTGTTGGTCATTTTTTTCAGCCGGGCATAGAAAAAGCCGTCCATGTCCTGTTCGCCGGGTAGCAGCTGCCAGCCGTAGGGCTGATTTGCATGCTGTTGTGGCAACCTATCCAGCTTAGCATCACTGTGCTGCTGTAAAAACTGTTCAATTTGTTCGCTGTTTTCTGCCGGCAAAACACTGCAGGTTGCATAAAGCAGCGTGCCACCCGGCGCCAGCAGGCTCCAGCATTGGCGTAAAATACGCTGTTGCAGTTCAGCCAGCACTGCGATATCAGCCTTTTTACGCAGCCAGCGGATATCCGGATGACGGCGGATCACCCCGGTGGCCGAGCAAGGCACATCCAGCAAAATTCGGTCAAATAATTGGCCTTGCCACCAGCTGTCGGGTTCGGCGGCATCAGCGGCAATAACATTAGCGTTTAAGCCCAAACGGGCCAGATTTTCATGCACCCGCAGCAGGCGTTTGGGTTCTTTATCCAGCGCGGTCAGTTCTGCATCGGGTGCCAGTTCCAGTATATGGCAGGTTTTACCGCCCGGGGCGCAGCAGGCGTCCAGAATATGCTGGCTGCTGTCTACATCAAGCAAGCTGGCGGCATATTGCGCTGCGGCGTCCTGCACCGAGAACCAGCCTTCGGCATAGCCGGGCAGGGTGGTGACATCCTGTGCCTGTGCCAGTTTAATTGCCGCCGGTAAACCGGCTACTGGCCGGGTGTATTCAATACCCTGACGGGTTAGCGCGGCGGCATAGTCTGTCGGGTTAATTTTACTGATATTTACCCGCAGCCATAGTGGTGCTTTTTGCTGGTTGGCATCAAGTATCTGCTGCCATTGGTGCGGGTAAGCCTGCTGCAGTGCGGTAATCAGCCAGCCAGGATGATTAAACTGTACCGCGGCCGGCGCTGTGGCGAAGTTAAATAACTCAGGCTGGCGCTGCACATTACGCAGCACACCGTTAATCAGCTTGGTTAGCGACTGGCCTTTTAATTCACGCGCGGCGTCAACGGTTTCACTGATAGCGGCATGGTCTGGTATGCGCATAAACTTAAGTTGGTAAATACCCACATACAGCAAGAACTGCAAAGGGCGCAGTTGTTTGATCAGCGGTTTACTCATTAGCTGGCCGCAAACGGCTTCAAGTTGTGGCAAATACCTCATTACGCCAAAGCAAATTTCCTGCAACAAGGCTTTGTCCAGTGGATTATCCAGCAGTGCCTGCGCTTTGGGCAGCACCTCAGACAATGACATGCCCTGGTCGACTACATCAAAGCAGCTGCGTGCGGCAAGCACGCGAACGTTATAGCTCATAGCACCTGGCCAATAATTGTACCGGGGCTTAGCCAGTCAGCGCGGCCATTCAAAAAATCGGCGGCGGCCATGGCTTTTTTACCTGGCGGCTGTAGCTGGGTAATAAGCAATGCGCCTTCAGCACAGGCGATGCGGATGCCGTGTTTGTCGGCACTTAACACTGTACCTGCGGCTTTATCGCTGTTGCTGCTTTGTGCGCTTGCTTGCCACACCTTAATGCTGCCTTGCGGCAGTGTAAGATAGCTGACCGGCCAGGGGTTAAAGGCTCTTATTTCGCGCTGTAGGGCAGAGGCTGGTTTGTTAAAGTTGAGCAAGGCTTCATCTTTGTGCAGCTTTTCGGCGTAACTGGCGTGGCTGTTATCCTGTATTTGCGCCTGTTGCTGCAGTGCCGGTAAGTTGGCCAATGCAGCCAGCAGAGCTTTGGGGCCCAGTATGGCTAGCTTGTCGTATAAAGAGGCGCTGGTATCAGTATCGTCAATAGCACAACTCACCGTGCTTAACATGGCGCCGGTATCAAGGCCGGCATCCATTTGCATAATGGTTACGCCGGTTTGAGCATCTCCGGCCCAGATAGCGCGCTGAATTGGCGCAGCACCGCGCCAGCGCGGCAGTAAAGAGCCATGTACATTAATACAACCAAGGCGGGGAGTATCCAGTACGGCTTGTGGCAAAATTAAGCCATAGGCAACAACAATCATTAAATCAGCGTTTAGTGCGGCCAGCTCTTGTTGTGCCGGGGCTTTTTTCAGTGATTTAGGTTGATATACGGCCAGGTTATGCTGCAGGGCTAACTGTTTCACTGCGCTGGGTTGCAATTGCTGGCCACGGCCGGCTGGCCGGTCTGGCTGGGTGTAAACGGCGATAACCTGATGCCCTGCATCTAACAGCGCTTGCAGATGGCGCGCCGCAAAATCGGGCGTGCCAGCAAAAATAATACGTAAAGGAGTGGTCACTGTATATCCTGTTTAAAGGGCGTGGCGCTGTGCCAGTTTGGCTTCTTTTTCCAGCTTCTTCCTGATCCGCTCACGCTTTAACGGCGACAGATAATCGATAAATAATTTGCCGACCAGATGGTCCAGCTCGTGTTGCAGGCAAATTGCCAGCAGGCCATCGGCATTTAACTCAAACCAATCGCCGTTTCTGTCTTGTGCCTTCACCGTTACTTCGGCCGCACGCTCTACTTTGGCGTAGTTTTGTGGCACAGACAAACAGCCTTCTTCATAGCTTGTTTCGCCACTGCGGGCGATAATTTCCGGGTTAATAAACACCATGGGGTCGTTACTGTCTTCAGAGAGATCAATAACCACCACGCGCAGATGCACGTTAACCTGCGTAGCGGCCAACCCAATACCATTTTCGTCGTACATGGTATCGAGCATATCGTCGACCAGTTGTTGGATCTCTGACGTAACCGCTGCAACAGGTTTTGCTACTGTGCGAAGCCTTTCATCCGGGTAATGTAAAACATGTAAAACTGCCATAACACCTACAAAATTATGCTTTGTTTCAAAGGTTGTGATATGTTTTAATTTTAGCCATTAATCCGCTGTATTAACAGCTTAGTGTGCAATAATTACAACAAGAACGAGCTCAAGGATGCCGGCATGCTGAAAAAATTCGCTGCTATTGTCACTCTGGTGGTTATGAGTGGCTTTTTTAATGTGTTTGCCGATGTATTAAAAATTCGTGACGATGCTCCTGCCAGTTATGTTGTTAAGAAAGGCGATACACTATGGGATATTTCTGCTTTATACCTGAGTGAGCCTTGGTTATGGCCACAGTTGTGGCAGATGAACCCCCAGGTTGACAACCCGCACCTGATATTTCCCGGTGATACGTTAACACTTACTTATGATGCACAGGGCCGGCCTCGTCTGGCAGTAAATAACAAGGTAAAACGCTTATCACCTACTGCTCGTAAAACGGTAAAAAGCGCCGATGCGGTGTCTACCTTACCGCTAAGTATGATTCGGCATTATCTGACGTTTGAACAATCGTTGTTGGATGAACAAATTCAGGCTCTGCCTTATATCCTCGGTTCTAATGCCAACGTAAAAAACTCGGTAAGTGACCATATTATTTATGCGAAAGGCGTACTGGACGCCGGGGCCTCTTATGGTGTGTATCGCAAAGGTAAACCTTATGTTGATCCGGAAACTGAAACTGTATTAGGTTATGAAACAACGCTGGTGGCCACCGCGCGGGCGTTCCGGCCCGGACATGACGCAACTGAAGATAAACCGGCCGAAGCATCATCACTGAACGTGCTTAGCGTTAAGCGCGAAATTAAACAGGGTGATCGCCTGATGCCGGCGTTGGAAGGGCAGGCGTTACCAGCGTTTTTTCTGATGACTAAACCGGAATTTGATATCACCGGAACCATTATCGATACTACGTCTAACCTGCGTGAGTTTTCCAAGTGGGATATCGTGGTGTTAAATCGTGGGGCATTACAGCAGTTAAAAGCCGGCCATATGGTAGGTATTTACCGTAACTCGCCAACGGTAGTCGATAGCCCTGATGGCCCGGTATACATTGAAGACGCCAGTAAATTGCAGAAAATGTTCAAAAACTTTGGCGATACCACTATTACCTTACCAAGAGAAAAAGTGGGTGAGCTGATGGTATTTAAAGTATCTGAGCGTACCAGTTTTGCTATTGTCACTAAAACACAACGTCCAATCCGGGTTGGAGATTTAATCGCTAACCTGTAACTCAATAAGTATGGAGCCAGTTTGTCATGGAGGATCTTTGTAACTGGCTCGCTTTAGCCACTGTGCATGGCCTTGATGGCCTGAAGTTCCAACGTCTGAGCGAGCAAATATCGGTTACCGAGCTGGTAAAATTGCCGGCCAGTACCTTAAGAGACATTGGTTTTACCGAACGTCAGGCGCATATACTGGCTTATGAGTCAAAAGCCAAAGTGGATAGTGCGTTGCAATGGCTGGCGCAGGCCGATAATCATCATGTTGTTACTTATCTTGACCCACGCTATCCGGCATTATTAAAGCAAACCAAACAGCCACCTTTGCTATTGTTTGTTAAAGGTAACCCGCAGATCCTGGCACAGCAGCAACTCGCTATGGTGGGTAGCCGTCAGCCCACACCAACCGGGCGTAAAGTGGCGCAAAGTTTCGCGGCTGAATTGTCACAGCAGGGCTACGTTATTACCAGCGGTATGGCACGCGGTATCGACAGCGAAAGCCACAAAGGCGCTTTGCAGGCAGGTGGCTTAACCATAGCCGTGTTGGGCCATGGTTTAAAGCAGGTGTATCCTGCTTCCAATAAGGCGCTGGCAGAAGCGATAACGGAGCAGGGTGCTCTGGTGTCAGAGTATTTTCCTGATGTACTGGCGCGGGCAGAGTGGTTTCCGCAGCGTAACCGCATTGTTGTTGGTTTAAGTATTGGCACCATAGTGGTAGAGGCGGGTTTAAAAAGTGGTACTTTAATTAGTGCTAACCTGGCGGCTGAATACAGCCGTGATGTATTTGCGGTGCCCGGTTCAGTGTATAGCCCGCAGTCGGCGGGTTGCCATGCGCTAATTCAACAAGGCGCTAAACTGGTGACAAGTGTGGCCGATATACTGGAAGAATGGAGCTTTTTTCAGAAAAGTTGTCTAACAACTGAGCCTGAATCAGAAAAAAGTACTGAAACAGACTTGTTTGCCCGCCAGTTGTTGGCTAACGTAGGAGATGAAGTTACCGCAGTTGATTTGATTGCGCAGCGCGCCGGGTTGGCGATAGCTGATGCAACTATAGCGCTGTTACAGCTGGAGTTAGCTGGTGAAGTAGCAGCAGTTCCCGGTGGCTACATTAGAGTGAGGAGTGCCTGAGTATGTTTGATATCCTCGTTTACCTGTTTGAAAACTATATCCACAATGAATCTGACATTTACGTTAACCATGCTGATCTGACCAAAGAGTTAAGCCGGGCGGGTTTTCATGACGACGATATCTTCAAAGCGCTAAAGTGGCTCGACAACCTGTCTGCGCTGCAGGAAAGTCATGTTAAGCCCTATTTGTCCAAAGGCACCTCCAACGCTACCCGTATTTATTGCGCGGCGGAATTGGCTAAAATGGACGTGGAGTGCCAGGGCTTTTTGCTGTTTCTGGAACAAGTTAATGTACTGGACGCCGTTACCCGTGAGATGGTTATCGACAGGGTGATGGATCTGGACAGTAACAGCATTAGCCTGGAAGATTTAAAATGGGTGGTACTGATGGTGCTGTTTAATGTACCTGGCCATGAGAATGCTTATGCCCAAATGGAAGATTTAATTTTTGATGAACCTGAAGGGCCGCTGCATTAAGCGGCCTTAACCTTTATGACTGATGATTCTGCGTTATTTGCGCTGCCGCAACAGCAGCAGTTGTGCCCGTTATGCCAGCAGCCGCTGGTAATCAAGTCCGGTAAAAATGGTCCTTTTCTTGGTTGCAGTGCTTATCCGGCCTGCAACTATATCAAAGCCTTACACCAGCATGAAACCAGCATAGTAAAAGTGCTGGAAAGTGAAGCCTGCCCGCAATGCGGCAATGCGCTGGCAGTAAAGAACGGCCGGTACGGCATGTTTATTGGCTGTACCGATTATCCGCGCTGTACTTTTGTCGTGCATGAGCATAGCGAACAAGCGGACACAGAACGGCTGGCTTGCCCTAAATGTAAACTGGGCCAGCTGACTGAGCGGGTAAATAAGTTTGGTAAAGCGTTCTGGGGCTGTGACAACTATCCCAAATGCAAGTTTCTGCTAAATGACAAACCGGTTGCCGGTGCCTGCATAGCTTGTGGTTTTGCTTTGCTGGTAGAAAGAAAAGGCGTGGTGTACTGCGCAGATAAAAAATGCGGCGAAAAACAGCCGGCAGCGTAAACTACCGGCCAGCGCATCAGTTTAACCGCTCAGCCATTTGAGCCAGTTCGGGAAAGGCCGCCTCAGGTAATAGTGCTATTAATTGCTCAAAACGTTGCTTTAGTTGGGCATTGTCTGTCGCGGATAAATTAATATGGCCCATTTTGCGACCGGCGCGTTTGCTTTTGCCATACCAGTGTAAATGCAATCCTGGCAGCGCCAGTATTTGCTCTGGCACGGTATCTTCACCAAGAATATTTACCATCAGGCTTGGGCGCAGTAAGGCGGCACTGCCAAGCGGTAAGCCGCACACTGCGCGTAAGTGTTGCTCAAACTGACACACATCAGCGCCTTGCTGGGTCCAATGACCGGAATTATGCACCCGTGGTGCAATTTCATTTACCAGCAGCTCACCGTTTACATCAAAAAATTCAATTGCCAGTACGCCGACATAGTTCAGCTGCTTTGCCACGGCAGTAAACATCTGCTGTGCTTGTTGTTGCAACTGTTCATTACCGGCAATGGCTAGTGACACGCTAAGCACGCCGTTAACATGGTGGTTCTCGGTTAAGGGATATACCTGTACCTCACCTTTGCTGTTGCGGGCGCCAATCAGTGAAACTTCACGCGAAAACGGAATAAACTGCTCGGCCACTATAGCTTGTTTGCTATCGGCGCTCAGAAAGGCGCTGATTTCCTGCCACAACGGAGCTGCTTGCTCTGGCTGTTTTAACCGCCACTGGCCTTTACCGTCATAACCTGCCAGCGCGCTTTTAAATACCAGCGGTAAGCCCAGCTTGCTAATCGCTGCTTTAAAATCGGTTTCGTTATTAATAATATGGTAACTGGCAGAGCGCACACCGGCGCTGTCCAGCAACTGCTTTTCTAACCGGCGGTCGCCACCGGCTTTAATCGCCGTTTCGCCTGGAAAAAACTTACCGCTTTGTTGGCACTGCGCCAGTACCGGCAGCGGAATATGTTCAAACTCAGCGGTAACTATATCGGCATCGGCTATGGCATTGGCCAGACCCTTGCCGAGATTCTGCTGCGTTAGCGGGTGTACTATGGCATCACTGTTAACATCATAAGCGCTGATGCTGATATTCAGCGGCGCACCGGCCAATGCCATCATCCGGGCCAGTTGGCCGGCGCCTAAGACTAATACCTTCATAACGGCACCTGTGACGGATCGGGTTGGCTTAGTACCATATCGGTTTGCGCCTGGCGAAAGGCATCAATTTTTGTCATCAGCTCCGGGCTGTTTGTCGCCAGAATTTGCGCCGCCAACAGGCCGGCATTAGCGGCACCGGCATCACCAATGGCCAGGGTGCCTACCGCAACGCCTTTGGGCATTTGCACAATAGACAACAAAGAATCCAGGCCTTTAAGCGCCTTAGATTGCACCGGCACGCCCAGTACCGGCAGGCTGGTAAAAGCAGCCGCCATGCCGGGTAAATGCGCAGCACCACCGGCACCGGCAATAATAACTTTTAAACCGCGGCTGGCCGCTGAACTGGCATAATCGGCTAATAACTGCGGTGTACGATGCGCGGAAACAACTTTGGTTTCATAGGCTATACCGAACTTGTCCAGCATATCAGCGGCGTGCTTCATAGTAGGCCAGTCTGAGGTTGAACCCATGATGATGCCAACTTGCATTGTTGTTTCCTTCTGTACGTGATGAACTAAAAGCGTGAAGGCGCTATTATAGCCAGTTGCGCAACTGAAGAAAATTTTAACTGCGTTTTTCGTATAATTATCCGGAGTAGTGGCAACAAATGACAGAACAGCAGCTGGTATTACAGGCTTTGCAACAAGGTGGTGTTATCGCTTACCCCACTGAAGCAGTTTACGGTTTAGGTTGTGACCCGGATAACGAGGCAGCGGTAATGGCGCTGCTGGCGATTAAACAGCGGCCGGTAGAGAAGGGCCTCATCTTAATTGCCGCCAACTATTCACAGTTGCTGCCCTATGTTGATGACAAAGCCATACCACCGGAAAAGCGCTATCAGATATTTTCCAGTTGGCCCGGTCACATCAGCTGGGTACTACCGGCCAGCAAAACCGCGCCCAAGTGGCTTACCGGCCAGTTTGACAGTATAGCCGTGCGGGTCAGTGCACATCCTGTGGTGCAGCAGCTGTGTAGTGCTTATGGCAAACCTTTGGTATCAACCAGCGCGAATTTATCCGGCCAGCCGGCCATTACCGACAAAGCTGAGCTGGAGCAAAGTTTGGGCGCTAAGTTGTCTGCTATTATGCCGGGCCCGTTGGGTGGTGCCACACAGCCCAGTCAAATTCGCGATGCCTTAAGCGGCAATATAGTAAGGAGTTAAGGTGACCAACAGCCAACCTCAGCAGCATCTGGCTGCAGTGCAGCAGTTTTTACAGCAGTTGCAGGATAATATCTGTGCAGCACTGCAGCAGGCAGACGGTAGTGCTCACTTTGTGGAAGATGCCTGGCAGCGGCCTGAAGGCGGTGGCGGTAAAAGCCGTGTACTAACCGGCGGTAAGGTGTTTGAGCAGGCCGGGGTGAATTACTCGCACGTGTTTGGTGCCAATATGCCGGCCTCGGCGACGGCACACCGGCCGGAACTGGCAGGGCGCAGCTTTAATGCCTGTGGCGTGTCGCTGGTGATCCATCCTAATAACCCGTATTTGCCTACCACCCATGCCAATGTACGGTTTTTTATCGCCGAAAAAGCCGGTGAAGCACCGGTATGGTGGTTTGGCGGCGGTTTTGATCTAACGCCTTATTATCCGTTTGAAGACGATGTGGTGCATTGGCACCAAACCGCCAAAACAGCAGTCGACCCTTTTGGCGCCGATTATTATCCGGCCTATAAAAAATGGTGTGACGAGTATTTTTACTTAAAACATCGCGGCGAAACCCGCGGCGTTGGTGGGCTGTTTTTTGATGATTTAAATGCGCCGGGCTTTGAGCAAAGTTTTGCGCTGATGCGTGCTGTCGGCGAAGCCTTTATTCCGGCTTATCTGCCAATAGTTGAGCGGCGTAAAGATACGCCATACGGCGAGCATGAACGCCAGTTCCAGCTGTACCGCCGTGGCCGCTATGTTGAATTTAACCTGGTGTACGACAGGGGCACCTTGTTTGGTCTGCAAAGCGGCGGGCGCACTGAATCCATTTTAATGTCGATGCCACCGCTGGTGCGCTGGCAGTATGGTTTTCAACCAGAGCCTGGCAGTGCCGAAGCGCTATTGTACCAGCGCTATCTTAAACCGCAGGATTGGCTGAAGCTTCAGGCTTAACAATTAATCATATGGCTTGCCAGTTGGCCGATCGACTGGCGAATACCATCACGCAACAGCTTATTCTCCACCACGTCATCCAGTGCTTTGTCCATACAAAACATCCACTGATCACGCAGTTTTTCATCTACCGGAAAAGGCAAATGTCGTGCGCGTAGGCGGGGGTGACCGTATTGCTGCTCGAACAATGGCGGGCCGCCAAGCCAGCCGGATAAAAACTGAAAAAACTTTTGCCGGATAGTATCCAGCGGCAGCGGGTGGATAGCGTACAGCTCTGCCGCTTCTGGTGCGGTTTCCATTACATCATAGAAACGATTGGCCAGCTTGCGTACGGTGTCTTCTCCGCCCAGCATGGCATACGGTGTTTGCTCCGGTGTCGGGTGCGGCTTGCTATTTGCTGTGGTTTTATTAAAAATCATCTGTATTAACTTCTTGATGGACATAATTTGTGGACCGTTATGCAGTATTCGGTAATCCGATAGGCCACTCAAAGTCGCCCTTTATTCATGCTCAGTTTGCTGCCGCAATGGGCGAGCAATTGCAGTACGACGCCATTTTAGCACCGCTTGATGGCTTTGCCGACAGCTGGCACAGCTTTGTCGCCGCCGGTGGTAAAGGTGGCAATGTCACTGTGCCGTTTAAAGAAGCAGCGTATCAGCTGGCAGAGCTGTTATCGGACAGAGCAAAGCAAGCTGGCGCGGTAAATACACTTTATGTAAATAGTGACGGTAAGCTAACAGGGGATAATACCGATGGTACTGGCCTGGTGGCTGATCTGACAAGGCTGGGCATTAATCTTAACGGCATAACGGTGTTGCTGCTCGGTGCCGGCGGTGCCAGCCGCGGCGCCATAGGGCCCTTGCTGGCTGCCGGTGTTACACAATTGGTGCTGGCTAACCGCACAGTAAGTAAAGCGCAGGCGATTGCCACTACTTTTGACCAGCGGGTACTGGCTTGTGGCTATGCTGATATTCCCGCTAAACCTTATCAACTGGTAATTAATGCCACCTCTGCCGGTTTAAGCGGTGAGCGGCCCGATATTGCCGCGCAGCATTTACAGCACTGTCAGCTGGCATACGATATGTTATACGGCGCTAAGCCCACGGCGTTTATGCAATGGGCTAAAGCTGCAGCTGTGCCACAGCAAGCCGATGGCTTAGGGATGCTGTTGGCACAGGCGGCAGAAGCCTTTTATATCTGGCGGGGTAAACGACCGGATGTTGAGCCGGTACTGGCTCTATTACAGCAACAGTTAACAGCACGATGAATCAACAACTGATTTTTAATAACGATTTTGCCTTCGCAGTAGCCAGACAGGCCGTTAGCTTTAGCTGCCTGGTCGGCGGCTTAAAAGTGCACTGCTATATTCCTTTGCCTGCAGAGCAACAAGCTGAAGCTTTCTTGCAACAGGTAAAAGCAGACGCATTTCACTGGGAAGACTGCGCCGAACAGGTCATAGCCGACGACGCTTATAATAGTGCGGGCGAGATCTGGCTCTAGATCCCAGCCAGATACTCGTTTTTCAGCAGCACATAATTAGCCGCAGATTCGGCCAAAAAGGCTTTTTCCGCGTCATTTAAAGGCCGCGCTGGTTTTACCGGGCTGCCGACATATAAATAGCCGCTCTGCAGCCGCTTGCCGGGTGGTACTAAACTACCGGCACCAATAATCACCTCATCTTCTACTATTACATCGTCCATCACTATAGCGCCCATGCCAACCAGAATACGGTTGCCCAGCGTGCAGCCATGCAGCATCACTTTATGGCCAACGGTGACGTCTTCACCTATTACTAAGGGGGAACCTTCAGGCTTACCTTTACTGGGCCGGGATAAATGCAGCACCGAGCCATCCTGTATATTCGTGCGGGCACCAATACGGATATAGTTCACATCACCACGCGCTGCAACCAAAGGCCAGATACTGACATCTTCTGCCAGTTCAATATCGCCAACCAGCACGCTGGATTCATCTATATATACCCCTGACGCCAGTTTCGGCGTTATACCTTTATAAGCTCGTATCGTCATAATGTCCTCCAATGCTGCGTTATTATGCAGTAAATGTACTAAAAAAGCGCTTTTCGACCAATTTTTCTGCGAACGATCATAAAAGCATAAGTTTTCTTAAATAACCGCTTGCAGGTATTCTAAAAGGCCCTATAATGCGCGCCATGCCACGGGGTAGCGCTGATGCGGTGCTTCAGGTGAGTTAAGACGGTTCGCAAAAATCTTTCAAAAAGACGCTTGACAGACCCGCTTAAATCACTAAAATGGCGCCCTCGCTTCACGGTGGTGTTTAACGCGGTGAAATGAGTAAAGAAGTCTGGTGTGACGATGTGTTTTTGAAGTAAGAATCATCGTCACGCTTGACTTAAAAACTGGGAAGTGTAACATACGCCTCCCGCTTTGAGAGTTCAAAGCACGCTCTTTAACAATTCGCAATCAATCATCTGTGTGGGCACTTATGATGGATTTC
>Ga0209070_100244_pt1 | contig 53846 bp, 43 predicted proteins | sample SynthPrep_5_END__FD_187205 | JGI IMG/M metagenome (GOLD analysis project Ga0209070, IMG submission 187205) | Synthetic microbial communities from Ohio, USA - SynthPrep_5_END_DS10_MetaG (SPAdes) (version 2) | ecosystem: Engineered > Bioreactor > Aerobic > Activated sludge | place: USA: Ohio... | reverse complement strand
TTGGGTGCCCAGGACTACGACATTCTTACCCATAACACTTGTCCTCATTCGCGCAAACTTGGTGCCGGCGATGGCCGGCAGGAAAACTCAAGAAGCCAGTGGCGATACTTGCCAAAGCCCGTTCTGCTGAATCAATTGCCGGTCGCAGTCCGCATCACGGGCGGCGGCCAAAGGTTGCCCAGGCAAAGCCTGAACGACACGCTGACCCTCACTGCGCAACTGGCAAACCTGCTGCCAGAGTGCCGCATCCGTACTGTCAGGCATCCAGATACCGCCAGACGGTAGCTCGATCTCAGCACGCCCCAGGGTCACCAGGGTTTTCAAATCGGTGGAAAAACCAGTCGCCGGACGCGCGCGACCAAAATCCGCGCCGATGTCGTCGTAGCGACCGCCCTGAGCGATGGACTGGCCAACGCCCGGCACGAACACCGCGAACACCACACCGGTGTGGTAGTGGTAGCCACGTAGCTCGCCCAGGTCGAAGTACAACGGCAGGTCCGGGAAACGCGCCGATAGGCGCTCGGCGATTGCCAGCAAATCTTCGAGTGCTGCCAAAACCGGCGCCGGTGCATTGGCCAGTCGTTCGCGGGCAGCGCTCAACACTTCACGCCCGCCACACAGGTCGACCAGCGCCCGCAGCATGCCGGACAAGTCGGCCGGCAAGCCTTCGGTCAAGGTAATGACCTCGTCGATGGCCTTGCGTTGCAGCGCATCGAACAACTGCTGTTCGACTTCACCGGACAGACCGGCGGCACGCGCCAGACCACGGTAGATGCCAACATGGCCAAGGTCCATGTGCACATCCGGCACATCGGCCAGTTGCAGCATGGCCAGCATCAGGCTGATCACTTCAACGTCGCTGCTCGGGCTGGCGTCGCCGTACAGCTCGGCGCCCAACTGGATCGGGCTGCGCGAGGACGACAATGCACGCGGCTGAGCATGCAGCACGCTGCCGGCGTAGCACAGACGGCTCGGACCTTCGCGACGCAGGGTGTGCGCATCGATACGCGCCACTTGCGGCGTGATGTCGGCACGGAAACCCATCTGCCGGCCCGATTGCGGGTCAATGACCTTGAAGGTACGCAGATCCAGGTCCTGGCCCGCGCCGGTCAGCAGGGATTCCAGGTACTCGATATGGGGAGTCACGACAAACTCGTAACCCCAGCTCTGGAACAGATCCAACACCTGACGACGCGCGACTTCAATGCGCGCCGCTTCCGGTGGCAGTACTTCTTCGATGCCATCTGGCAGCAGCCAGCGGTCTACCGTTGCCATTACGCCATTCCCCTTTGATCCGGGCGGCCAGCCTGCGGGCGAGCCTTGAGTGAAGCAGAAAATGACCGAACCGTTCAAAACGCACGCGCATGAACGACGCGGCGAAAGGCCTGTTAGCGGCTTCGCCCATCACTTTCCTCGAAATACTCTCGGGCCATTCAACCCGATGCCTGCAACAAAAAACAGCAATCAAACGTGCAGACGCAAAAAAGCCGGGAATTTCCCGGCTGCCGCATCATACACACGTTTTCCCAAAGGATCACCCCGCCCGAGGTTTTAGCCGCCGGGCGGAATGATTCAGGTCAACGGCGTATCAAGGCTTGGCCTTTTCCAGGTAGTGGAAAAAGTCGCTGCTTGGGTCAAGGACCAATACGTCGGATTTGTTCGCGAAGCTTTCACGGTAGGCGCGCAGGCTACGATAGAAACTGTAGAACTCCTGATCCTGACCGTAGGCCTTGGAGTAGATCGCAGCGGCCTGGGCATCACCATCACCGCGAACCTCTTCGGATTCACGATAGGCTTCAGCCAGCAGCACGCGGCGTTGACGATCGGCGTCGGCACGGATGCCTTCCGCTAGCTCGTTACCCTTGGCGCGGTGCTCGCGAGCTTCACGCTCGCGCTCGGTGCTCATACGCTCGAACACACTGCGGTTCACTTCTTTCGGCAGGTCGATGGTCTTGACCCGGACATCGACAACTTCGATACCCAGCTCCTTTTCCGCCATTTTGTTCAGCGATGCGGTGATGTCAGCCATCAACGCGTCACGCTCACCCGACACTACTTCGTGCAGAGTGCGCTTACCGAACTGGTCACGCAGACCGGATTCAAGACGACGGGAAAGACGCTCGTCGGCGATTTGCTTGAGGCCGGAAGTTGCGGTGTAGAAGCGCTCGGCATCTTTCACGCGCCACTTGGCGTAGGCATCGACCATCACGGCTTTCTTTTCCAGGGTCAGGAAACGCTGTGTCGGTGCATCCAGCGTCATCAGACGTGCGTCGAATTTACGCACCTGGTTAACGTAAGGCACTTTCACATGCAGGCCTGGCTGAACATCGGCCTGAACCACGCGGCCGAATTGCAGCAGCACCGCACGCTCGGTCTGAGCGACGATGTAGAAGCAGTTCCAGCCCACCAGTACCACAACAACGCCAACGATCAGGGCGATCAGCGATTTATTGCTCATCAGCGGGTCTCCCTTGTGCGCGACTGCGGCAGGTCAGTGACATGCGGCGTGACGTCCGTGTTGTTGCTGGCGGCAGCCGAACCGGTGACCGGTGCATTGCTGCCCGAACTGTTCTGAATCATTTTGTCCAACGGCAGGTAAAGCAGATTGCTCTGGCCGTTCTTGTTGCCGGTCACGAGTACCTTGCTGGTATTGCTGAAGACTTCCTGCATGGTGTCCAAGTACAGACGCTGGCGGGTAACCTCAGGTGCCTTGCGGTACTCGGCGACCAGCTTGGTAAAGCGATCGGCTTCACCCTTGGCGCGCGAGACCGTTTCGTCACGGTAACCGTTGGCATCCTCGAGGATGCGCTGGGCCTGACCACGGGCTTCCGGCACGACGCCGTTGGCGTAGGTTTCAGCCTGGTTGCGCGAACGCTGCTCGTCTTCACGGGCGCGGATCACGTCATCGAAGGCTTCCTGCACTTCACGCGGTGCCGCTGCGCTCTGTACGTTGACCTGAGTGACGGTGATACCGGTGCGATAGGTATCGAGGAAGCGTTGCAGACGCTCCTTGATTTCGCTGGCCATCAATTCACGACCTTCGGTCAGCACCTGGTCCATGGCGGTGGAACCCACCACGTGGCGCAGGGCACTGTCAGTCGCATGCTGCAGACTGATTTCCGGCTGATCGACGTTCAGCACGAAGTCCTGCAGGTTGCTGATCTTGTACTGCACGGTCAGCGGCACTTCGACGATGTTCTCGTCTTCGGTCAGCATCTGGCCTTGCTTGGTGTACGCACGCTCACGCGTGACGTTTTCCATGTACTTTTTATCGATCGGCGGGAAGTAGATATTCAGGCCTGGGCCAACAGTCTCGTAGTACTTGCCGAAGCGCAGCACCACGGCTTGCTCCTGCTCGTCCACCACGTAGACCGCGCTGTACAGCCAGACAGCCGCCAGCACGACGAGGCCGATGCCGAGCAGACCGCCGAAGCCACCACCGCTCCTGCCCGAACCACCGCCGTCATCACCACCGCGTTTCTTACCACCACCGAACAACCCGTTCAGGCTTTCCTGCAGCTTTCGGAAGGCCTCGTCGAGATCCGGTGGCCCCTTGCGGTCGCCGTTATTGCGGCGTTTGCCACCCCAAGGATCCTGATTATTCGAGTTGCCACCCGGCTCATTCCAAGCCATAGCGCTCTCCATCTGATAAAGCAAAGACGCACCCACGGCGCGCCGACCAATGCTACAGAATGCCTGCCGTTACGGCACAACCGCTTCTTCAGGCTTTTATTGCAAAGTGTGTTGCTCGATGAATTCCATCGGCTGCAATCCTTCGCGGCTTACCAGTCGATTCAGCTCGACCCGGGGCAAACGAACGGCCAGCAGGCTGATGCCTTCTTCGTCATGCTCTTCTTTCTGCACCGCACCGAGTTCGAAAAACTGCGCACGCAGTCGGGCGAATCGTTGCGGCAAGCGCAATGTGCCGATGAACAAATCACTGCCGAGTAATTCGGCAATGGCTTGTTCAAGCAATTCCAGACCACTGCCATCACGTGCCGAAAGCCAGACCCGCTGGGGCTTGCCATTTTCGTCGCGCTGGATTTGTGGCTCAACGCCTTCAAGCAAATCGAGTTTGTTATAGACCTCGAGTATCGGCAAGTCCTGGGCACCAATCTCGCCCAGCACCACCATCACCTGCTCGATCTGCAACATGCGATCCGGCTCGGCCGCATCGATCACGTGCAACAACAGGTCGGAGTTGGCCGACTCTTCGAGGGTAGACCGAAATGCTTCGACCAGCTTGTGCGGCAGGTGACGAATGAAGCCTACCGTGTCCGCCAGAACAATCGGCCCCAAGTCGTCCAGATCCAGACGGCGCAGGGTCGGGTCCAGCGTGGCGAACAACTGGTCGGCCGCGTACACGTCGGATTTCGTCACATTGTTGAAGAGTGTCGATTTGCCGGCGTTGGTATACCCCACCAGAGACACGGTCGGAATATCGGCACGGGAACGGCCACGTCGCGACTGCTCGCGCTGGCTGCGCACCTTCTCCAACCGGCCCTTGATCTGGCGCAGGCGGACCCGCAGCAAACGCCGGTCGGTTTCCAGTTGGGTCTCACCTGGGCCGCGCATGCCGATGCCGCCACCCTGACGCTCAAGGTGAGTCCAGCCGCGAACCAGGCGCGTGCTCATGTGGTCAAGCTGGGCCAGTTCGACCTGGAGCTTGCCTTCATGGGTACGGGCGCGTTGGGCGAAAATATCGAGAATCAGACCGGTACGGTCGATCACGCGACACTCGAAAACTCGTTCGAGGTTACGTTCCTGACTGGGCGTGAGGATGTGATTGAAAATCACCAGATCGGCTTCTTCAGCCTTGACCAGGTCGCGCAGTTCCTCGACCTTGCCGCTGCCGATCAGAAATTTAGCGGTTGGCCGATGACGCGGTACGTTAAAAAACGCAACGGTCTCGGCGCCCGCCGAATTAGCCAATTCCTGAAACTCCTGCGGATCTTCGCGCGCCTCAGGGTCCTGTCCATCCAAGTGAACGAGGATCACTCGCTCACCACCACCGTGGCGCTCAAAGAACAAAGGAGACTCCTATCAGGCGTTACCTGGCTCAGCGTCACCTGCTTCGGATTCGGTTGCGCTAGGCAGACGAATTGGACGAACCGGCACTACTGTCGAGATAGCGTGTTTGTAAACCATCTGGCTTACGGTGTTTTTCAGCAGGATCACGAACTGGTCGAACGACTCGATCGTGCCTTGCAGTTTGATACCGTTGACCAGGTAGATGGAAACCCCAACTTTCTCTTTACGTAAAGTATTCAAGTAAGGGTCTTGTAGCGAATGCCCTTTTGACATGTGCCGCACTCCTTTAAGGATTCAATAATAAAAAATAGGTAATTCAGATGGCTTTGGCCGTCACACCCCCAAGGATAGACGGCAATTGCAAGGACTCAGCTCAATATGGAGATGGTCCCAAGGTATTTCAAGGCGCGTGGCAGATTGTCGCAATCAAGACTGTCCAGCCAGTGTATATCTTCCCAGCTGCGCAGCCAGGTGAACTGGCGTTTGGCCAATTGGCGCGTGGCGATGATGCCGCGCTCCTGCATTTCGGCCAACGTCAGCTTGCCATCCAGGTAGTCCCAGACTTGGCGGTAGCCTACCGCACGTATAGACGGCAACCCCGAATGCAGGTCACTTCTTTTACGCAGGGCTACGACCTCGTCGAGGAACCCCTGTTCCAACATATTTGTGAATCTTTGTTTAATGCGCTCGTGCAGTACCTGACGATTCGCCGGGGCAATGGCCAAGTTCGCGACAGTATAGGGCAATTGTTGCAGTCCCGAAGCGGCTGCTTCAGTACTTTGCGCAGATTGTTGCTGACGCAGCTCGGTCATGCTCTGACCACTGACTCGATAAACTTCCAGCGCGCGACTCAAGCGCTGCGGATCGTTCGGGTGAATCCGCGCCGCTGACACCGGGTCAATGAGCGCCAATTGATCGTGCAAGGCTTGCCAACCGAGGCGTGCAGCCTCTTCTTCGATCTGCGCGCGGACATCGGCATCGGCCGCTGGCATATCCGCCAGACCTTCGACCAAAGCCTTGTAATAGAGCATCGTACCGCCGACCAGCAGCGGAATTTTTCCGCGCGCGGTGATCTCGGCCATGGCTTGCAAGGCATCGCGACGGAAATCCGCAGCCGAATAAGCCTCAGCCGGGTCGAGAATATCGATCAAGCGGTGCGGATATTCGGCCAGCAGTTCTTTCGAAGGCTTGGCAGTGCCAATGTCCATGCCGCGATAGACCAGCGCTGAATCGACACTGATCAACTCGCACGGCAGCACCTTGGTCAGCTCGATGGCTAGATCGGTCTTGCCCGCAGCGGTCGGGCCCATCAGGAAAATCGCTGGAGGAAGCTGGCTCATCAACGACCGCGCAGGAACAGTTTGTCCAGATCGTCCAGGCCCAATTGGGTCCAGGTCGGTCGGCCATGGTTGCATTGACCGCTGCGCTCGGTGTTTTCCATGTCACGCAGCAGGCCGTTCATTTCCGGCAGGGCCAGGCGCCGATTGGCGCGGATCGCGCCGTGGCAGGCCATGGTGCCGAGGAGTTCGTTGAGGTGCGCCTGAATCCGGTCGCTGGTGCCGTACTCCATCAAGTCCGACAGGACATCGCCGACCAGGCGATTGGCTTCAGCCTGCTTCAGCAAGGCCGGGATCTGCCGAATCGCCAGGGTTTCCGGGCCCAGACGCTGCAGCTCGAACCCCAGACGCTGGAACCATGCCGCGTGCTCTTCAGCGCAATCGGCCTCGCGCTGGCTAACGGCCAAGGATTCCGGCACCAACAATGGCTGCCCACTGAGACCCTCGCTGGCCATGGCGATTTTCAGGCGTTCGTACATGATCCGCTCGTGAGCAGCGTGCATGTCCACCAGCACCAGCCCTTGGGCGTTTTCGGAAAGAATGTAGATACCTTTCAACTGCGCCAAGGCATAACCAAGCGGAGGAATATCTTCCTGCCCGGCCGGCAGTGCGTTGGCATTAGCCTCAGGCAGCGGCGCGAAAAACTCGCGATACGCAGCCTGAGCCTCGGCCGCCGGCGGTACCGCTGATTGTGGGCGTGGCGTGTATTGATACTGGTAAGCCCCGCCAGCGCTGGCACCGGACGAGGTATTGAACGCCGGCTGCGCCTGCGGTTGCTCCAGCAGCGCATTGGCCGCCAGACGCATTTCGCCCTGCGGGCCGAACTCACCGGCATCGAGGCCCGTTGGCCGCACGACAGCTGTGGTCACGGAACCGGCAAGCTGGTCTTCCGGACGCACGTCGCCCAAAGCGCGGTGCAACGTGCCATAAAGGAAGTCATGCACCATGCGCCCGTCACGGAAGCGCACTTCGTGTTTGGTCGGGTGCACGTTGACGTCGACCGCCGCCGGATCGACTTCAAAAAACAGCGCAAACGTCGGGTGACGACCGTTGAACAGCACGTCGCGATAGGCCTGACGCACTGCGTGGGCCACAAGCTTGTCGCGCACCGCCCGGCCATTCACAAAGAAATATTGCAGATCCGCCTGACTGCGGTTAAAGGTCGGCAAACCAACCCAGCCCCAAAGGTGCAAGCCGTTGCGCTCGATCTCGATCGGCAGCGCCTGCTCGAGGAAACCCGAACCACAGATCGCCGCCACACGCCGGGCGCGGGCCGCGTCATCGTGGGCTTCGTGCAGGCTGAGAATGGTCTTGCCGTTATGCCGCAGATGGAAAGCCACGTCGAAACGCGCCAGCGCCAGACGCTTGATCACTTCTTGCAGGTGATCGAACTCGGTTTTTTCGGTCTTGAGGAATTTTCGTCGCGCCGGGGTGTTGAAAAACAGGTCGCGAACTTCCACGGAAGTGCCGACCGGATGCGCCGCCGGTTGCACCCGAGGCGCCATGTCGCGGCCTTCGGTTTCGACTTGCCAGGCTTGATCGGCATCGCGAGTACGCGAGGTCAGCGTCAGGCGCGCCACGGAACTGATCGACGCCAGCGCCTCACCCCGGAAACCGAGGCTCATCACCTGTTCAAGGTCTTCCAGGTTGCGAATCTTGCTGGTGGCGTGACGGGCCAGCGCCAGCGGCAGGTCATCGGCAGAGATGCCGCTGCCATCGTCACGCACCCGCAGCAACTTGACCCCGCCCTGCTCGACATCAACATCGATTCGCTTGGCGCCGGAGTCGAGGCTGTTTTCCAGCAGTTCCTTGATCACCGAGGCCGGACGTTCAACCACCTCACCGGCGGCGATCTGGTTCGCCAGCCGTGGGCTGAGCAGTTCGATACGGGCAGCAGCGTTCAGCACTTCGTTCATTCTTTGGACGCCAGTTCGGTGCCAGGAATGGTCAAGTGCTGACCGACTTTCAGTTCATCGCTTTTCAGATTGTTGGCAGCGCGCAGCGTGGCCGGCGACACCTGATAGCGCACGCCGATCATCGCCAGCGTTTCACCCGGACCGACGCGATGATCGCGCGGGCCTTGAGCGATCTTGCCGGAATCACGCAGCCAGGCGATGTAAGTGCCCGGTGGCGGGTTCTGCTGGAAGAACTGGCGCACGCCGCTGCTGATCGAGCGGGCCAACGCTTGCTGATGGCTCGATGCCGAGAGCTTGTTGGCTTCGTTGGCATTGGAGATAAACCCGGTTTCGACCAGAATCGACGGGATGTCCGGCGACTTCAACACCATGAACCCGGCCTGTTCCACACGCTGTTTGTGCAGCGGCGTGACGCGGCCGATGTTGGTCAGGACTTTCTGACCGACGTTGAGGCTGGAAGTCAGCGAGGCAGTCATCGACAGGTCGAGCAACACGCCGGCGAGCATGCGGTCCTTGTCATCCAGGCTGACGTTGCCAGCACCACCGATCAAGTCGGAACGGTTTTCACTGTCGGCCAGCCAACGGGCGGTTTCCGAGGTTGCGCCGCGGTCGGACAGGGCAAACACCGATGCACCGAAAGCGGCGGCAGATGGCGCCGCATCGGCGTGGATCGACACAAACAGGTCGGCGCCCTTCTTGCGGGCAATCTCGGTACGACCGCGCAACGGGATGAAATAGTCGCCGGTTCGGGTCAGTTCGGCGCGGAAGCCTTTCATGCCGTTGACCTGACGCTGCAGTTCGCGAGCGATCTGCAGCACTACGTCTTTCTCACGCTGACCGCGCGAACCGGATGCGCCCGGGTCTTCGCCACCGTGGCCGGCGTCGATCACCACAATAATGTCGCGCTTACCGGCCGGGGCTGGCGGCAACTTGATTGCCGGTTCGGTCGGGGTTACCGGCACCGCTGGCACAGTCGCGACCTGCGGCGTCGGCGCAGGCGGCGGTGCGGCGTCGGCCGGGTTATCGAACAGGTCGACCACCAGGCGGTTGCCGTACTGCGCGTTCGGCGCCAGCGAGAAGCTTTTCGGGGTGACGGCTTTTTTCAGGTCGATGACCACGCGCAGGTCGGTCGGCGTGCGCTGGGCCGAACGCATTGCGGTGATCGGCGTGTTCGCGGTCTGCACATTCAGCGGTGCACCGAGGGAGGCACCGTTGATGTCGATCACCAGCCGGTCCGGTGCGGTCAGGGTAAACACGCTGTGCTGCACCGGGCCGCTCAGGTCGAAGACCAGTCGCGTGTTGTCCGGCGCCCGCCACAGGCGCACGCTGTTGACCTTTGAATCGGCCACAGCGTTGACGGTTACTGCCATCAACAACAGTCCAGCGGCAGCCACCAACGCGCGAAAGCGCATACCTAACCCCATCATTTAATTGGATTCCAATGCCAAAGCGGCACACCAGGCCTCGCCACGCGAGCCCTGGGATAAAATTTTCAGCGAACGCCCGCTGTCTTGCGGGCTAATGGTAATGGTCAGGTCAGGCTTTGGCAAAAAGCCTGCACCTTTATCGGGCCATTCGATCAGGCACAGGGCATCGTCTTCGAAGTAGTCGCGGATGCCGAGAAACTCCAGCTCTTCCGGATCGACCAGGCGATACAGGTCAAAGTGGAAGGCGCGGATGTCACCGATCTCGTAGGGTTCGACCAAGGTGAAGGTCGGACTTTTTACCGCGCCGACATGGCCCAAGCCGCGAATGATGCCCCGCGACAGGGTGGTTTTGCCCATGCCCAGGTTGCCTTCGAGAAAAATCAGGCCATGGCCCTGGGTCACGCGGGCGATCCGTGCGCCAAAGTCGCTCATGGCCTGTTCATCGGCCAGGTACAGGGTTACTTCAGACACGGTGCTTGCTCCTCCAACAACTGACGAATGGCTGGAATCAGATCACTGGCCGCCAGCCCACGGCCGAATTTTCCTTGTTGCTGACCGGCATTGGCGTGCAGCCAGACCGCCAGACACGCCGCATCAAAACCGGCCATGCCCTGCGCCAGCAGCGCACCGGTCAAACCGGCCAGTACGTCGCCGAGTCCTGCAGTGGCCATGGCCGGATGACCTTGGTGACAAAGCGCCAAACGGCCATCGGGATGCGCAATCAGGCTGCCTGCGCCTTTCAACACCACCACTGCTGTATATTTTTTGCTCAGCGCCAACGCTGCCGCGGGACGATCCGCCTGCACGTCGGCGGTGCTGATGCCCAGCAAACGCGCTGCTTCGCCCGGATGCGGGGTGATCACGCAATCCTTGGGCAATTGAACGAAATCACTCGCCAGCAAGTTCAGTGCGTCGGCATCCCACACTTGCGGCAATGCCGCGTTGGCCGCCGCCGACAGTAATGCGCGGCCCCAACTGGCCTGGCCGAGGCCAGGACCGACGACCAGCGTCGAGACTTTTTCCAGCAAACCCATCAACTGATTGGCCGATGAGGTGCCAAGAACCATAGCTTCCGGCACACGGGTCAGGGCTGCTGGCACATGCTCGGGACGGGTCGCCAGCGAAACCATGCCCGCGCCGCTGTGCAACGCCGTTTCGGTACTGAGCAGGATCGCCCCGCCAAATCCGTGATCGCCACCGATCAGCAACACATGGCCAAAACGCCCCTTGTGCGACGCCGGCGCGCGCGGCGCCAATCGAGGAAGATTAGCGGCATTGAGTCGCTGGGCGCGGACAGGAATGTCACGGTAAGTTTCCGCTGGCGCCTGCAAATCGTTGAACAGCAGCGCGCCGACATGATCCGCCGCGTCACCGGTGAAAAGCCCAAGCTTCAGACCAATAAAGGTCACCGTGAGATCGGCACAGACCGCGACACCCAGCGCTCGCCCAGTGTCGGCACACAATCCGGAAGGGATATCGACCGCAGCAACCGGCAAACCACTGACGTTGATCGCATTGATCGCGGTGGCATACGGCTCACGCACGTCGCCGCTCAGGCCGGTGCCGAGCAGGGCATCGAGGATGACCCCGCGCAACTCACTGTCAGCGCTCCAGCCCTGAATCGCCACACCGTGCGTCGAGGCCTCGGCATGGGCTGACGCCGCGTCGCCCTGCAATTGCCGGGGATCACCGACCGCCAACACCCGCACAAGCAACCCGGCTCGCTGGGCCATGGCCGCGACCAGATAACCGTCTCCCGCATTGTTGCCATGCCCGGCCAGCACCGTCAGTTCAGTCGCCGAAGGCCACTGTCGCACCAATGCGCGCCACGTCGCATGGGCCGCGCGCTGCATCAATTCGAAGCCCGGCGTACCGGCAGCAATCAGCCGTGCATCGAGTTCGCGCACCTGTGCGGCGCCATACAGCGCGTCGGGTAATTCATCTTTCGTATGCGGCATGCGTCTTCGGGCTCCGATGTCTGGCAGAATTATACGCACCTCAGCTCCGGTTTCTCTCGCCTCATGTCCGCCATCACCACAGACCTGCCCGCCCTCGCCCAATCGATCAAGGATTGGGGCCGCGAGCTGGGCTTCCAGCAAGTCGGCATCAGCGGCCTGGATCTGGCCGAGCATGAGCAGCACCTCGCGCGCTGGCTCGAGGCCGGCTACCACGGCGAAATGGACTACATGGGCGCCCATGGCAGCAAACGCTCGCACCCCGAAGAACTGGTGCCGGGCACGTTGCGCGTGGTCTCGCTGCGCATGGACTACCTGCCCGGCGACACGCAAATGGCGCAAATGCTCGCGCAACCGGAAAAAGCCTACGTGTCGCGTTATGCCTTGGGCCGCGATTACCACAAATTGATCCGTAAACGTGTGCAGCAATTGGCCGACAAGATTCAGGCGCAGATCGGCCCGTTCGGTTTCCGCGCGTTTGTCGACAGCGCCCCGGTGTTGGAAAAAGCCATCGCCGAACAGGCCGGGCTGGGCTGGATCGGCAAAAACACTCTGGTGCTGAATCGCAAGGCCGGCAGTTATTTCTTCCTGAGCGAGTTGTTTGTCGATCTGCCCCTTCCGGTGGATGAACCACACAGCACTGAACATTGCGGCCGCTGCACCGCGTGCCTCGACATTTGCCCGACCAATGCTTTCGTCGGTCCCTACGTGCTGGACGCGCGGCGCTGCATTTCCTATCTGACCATCGAGCTGAAAACCGCAATCCCCGAGGATCTGCGGCCGCTGATTGGCAATCGCGTGTTCGGCTGCGATGACTGCCAGATCGTCTGCCCGTGGAACCGCTTCGCCAAGCCCTCAGGGGAAAGCGATTTCAAGCCACGGCACAACCTCGATAATGCCGAGTTGGCTGAGCTGTTTTTGTGGGACGAAGAGAAGTTTTTGAGCAGCACTGAAGGTTCGCCGTTGCGGCGGGCGGGGTATGAGCGCTGGTTGCGGAATCTGGCGGTAGGATTGGGCAATGCGCCTTCAACGATTCCGGTGCTGGAAGCGTTGAAGGCTCGACGGGATTATCCGTCAGAGTTGGTCAGGGAGCATGTGGAGTGGGCGCTGGAACGGCACTCCAGACTTTCGAATGCATAAAGGGCAAGCAAAATACTCAAGCCGCTCACATGCGCGTTGTATCAATGCTTTTAGCCGTTTTCATCATTGTGTTGGTCTGCCCGTCGGACAAATGGCCGCCCGCCTGCAAGACTTTGCAAACTCGCTGTTTACTGTCCTCTAGAAGGTAAATACGCTCCCCACGTCCTTTCGTCTTCGCAAAAAAAACATGCGTTACTTTTCTTCCAGCGCCGACGGGGCCGAACTCCTCGTACAGCATCTCGGACTCCGCCGCTGCTTGGCTGGCGGACTTATTGCCTTCCACGAGCTTGTAGAAACCTTTAGCCCTCTCCTCATTAATTTCAGACACGAAATTGTCTTTTTTGGCCCTATGCAATTGCCAAGGTTCGTCCGGCACTGTCTCCACGGGCGCATTGGCTTTTTTGGCCGCAGCCTTGGCGCCTTTTCCACCCTTCTTTAAATATTGCCCCGCTTTGCCTGCCCCCTTGCCACTGAGCCCTTGGCTAAAGGCTGAAGCCATCTTCCTGCCAGCATTCACAGCAGCTTTTGCACCTGCCGCCATACCTGCACCCAGCGAAGCCAGCCCAAGACCAAAACTGATCCAGCCCAATATCTCGCCTGCTTGAGAACCCGGTGCCAGCTCATTGGCCAGCTCGCTGGCGATACCCGCCAAACCTGAAGCAACCGCCAGCCCCAATGCCGCCACTGCCCATGGCGTCGCCGCGCCCATCGTTAGTACGCTGGCCACAACCCCGAGAATACTGAGTCCGATGCCCAGGATCGTTTGCCAGGATATATGTCCGGTAGGGTCAACACGATTGACAGGGTCGCCCAGGCAATAACTGTAGGCATTCAATCCGCCCGCGCCGAACGGGCTCATGCTGTCGGGGGCGAGAAAACGCATCAGTGTCGGACTATAGGCTCTGTAACCGTTACCCAGCAGATACAACCCGGTCACCGGATCCAGCTGCTCGCCGTTGAACCCTGCCAGGCTGAACAGTCCACCTTCGGCAGGGCGATGCCCGTAAGGGCTGTAGGCGCAATCGGTGAGCTGTTCCTTGCCCAGCGTTGCCAGCACGCTTTGCTGCTGGTCGGTACCAAACAGCTGCGCGCCGGCGTTCGAACCGAGCTGCCGTTGCCCCACAAGCGCTCCACCGTGACGCACAACACTGGACGAATTTTCACCACTCACCTCATTGGCGACCCGGCCCGCATGGTAGTAACGCTGCGTAATCACCTTGTCGGGTTGCGACAGTTCGACCAGATCGTCGAAGCCGTCGTAATGGTAGCCACGAATGACTGATCCCCCTGCGCTGGACAATTGCTCAAGACGTCCGAATGCGTCATAGGCCAGGGTTCGCGCCTGGTCGTCCTTGATCATCCTGCCGTTGGCGTCGTATTCCAGTGTCACTGCCGGTGGATAGTCGGCATGGGAATGTTTGACTGCACTGAGCTGTACAGGATCAGGATTGTCATAACTGAAGGTGGTCAGATTCATGCCCAGCGGGAACTTCGTCTGCACGGTCAGAATGTTATCCAGCGCATCGAAGGTGAACGTCTGCCGGACAATTTCCTTGCCATACGGATCGCGGGGCTTTTGGGTGCCAGCACAGTCGTACTGGATCAGTCGCCCGCGCACATCGTAGGTGAATTGTTCGTCGCGCAATAGTTGCGTGCCGCGCTTGGAGACTTTCTGCGCCAGTTTGCCGGCAAGCGTGTAAGTCGATTCCAGCGTCTGGTCGGGCTGGCCCTGAATCTCGAACGTACGACGGGTTTCACGACCGATATCGTCATAGGCAAACCGGGTGATCATCTGCCGCTTGGTCGACGTTTCTTCGGTTTTCGTCCAGTCCAGCATCCCCGTCTGGATGGCGTAGTGGAATTCGGTTTTCAACGAGCCCTGTGAGGTGGATAGCAGGCGGCCGTGCTTGTCGTATTCGGATCGGCTTTCGGCTCCGAGTACATCGACATGGGTGATCGGTCGTCCCTGCAGGGACCAGGTACTGGACGTTGATTTTGTGATAGCGCCGAAGGTCGTCGTTTCGGATTTGAGGCGTCCGGAAGGGTAATAGGTAAAGCTGCGCTCCCTGCCGTTTTCGGTACAGGCCAAGGGATTGCCACTGGCGGGGTCGTAAGTCAGGTTCGTGAGCAATGCACCTGACTTGCGCTCCGTCAGCACACCGCCCAGATCGCGCAAATAAGTGAATTCGGTTTTTGTGCCATCAGCACTCTTGTACCACTGCGGCTGAGTGAAGCCCGCTTCATAACCCGCCTCAGACTTTCGTCCGCCTACGGTACTTTGTATCAAACGATCCAAACCATCATAAGTTTGCTGCCCCAACACCGTGTCACCGACCTTGATGCCGATCGGTAGCCCGGCATCGCTATGTTCGGCGTAGTCGGTCACCACCGTATTGGAATCAGGCAGGACAATGCGGATTATCCGGTCAAAAACGTCGTATTCATATCGAGTGATATTGCCGACAGGATCTGTCTCGCTGGTTGTGCGCCCCAACCCATCATAGGTGTAAACGATTTTGCCGAGACTCTTGCTCTTCAGATTGAAGCTCTCGACACTCAGCGGTTTACCGAAGTCATTGACGAGGGTGAGTGTCTTGCCCATCCCCTGGAGCCAATGGGTTTGCTGGCGAAGAACCGGATTCGCCTCGCTGTGTTCGATACGCCCGTCGGCATGCAGCGTCTTGCTGACCTGGCCCCAGGAATCGAATTCGTAGCGGGTACTGAGCGGATAAGGCTTGCCGTCACGCCAATCGGTCAGCGTCACTTTCACCGTGTGACCGACCGAATCATGCAGGGCAGAATAAATCGTGCGAGCCTGAATAAGCCCGTCCTTGTCAGGATGGTCGCAGTCCTTTTCCTGAACGGTGATCACCCGCTCCAGGCCGTCATAATTCACACGTTGCTCACCACCGACGGGATCCGTGGTCACCATGGTCGCCGGTTGCTGTTTACTGGCGGCCAGATAGGCAAACTGGGTAGCGGCCGCATAAGGGCTCCCGGAAGCAACCGTTTTGCGCACTGCCCGGCCGATGGCGTCGTATTCATGTTCGACGTGCTCGCCATCGACACCGACCTCTGACATCAGTAATCCGGTCAGCGTCGAAAGCACTTTCTCACTGGTCTGTAGCGCACCGTCGAATCCACATGTGCTGGACTTGACTCGCAACCTGTCACCCTCGAGTTCATAGGAAAACCCGGTAGAGGTTTTTTTCTCATTGAGGGTGATACTTTGCTGTTTCGTGGCACCGTGCTTGAGTGGGTCCTTGGGCGTATCCAGATAGCTGCGTTCGGTTTTCGAGCGTAAGACTTCAACATCTGCCACAACTTCGTAAAAACGTTCCGCAACCGGCAACACGAATGCCAGCTCCGCCCCCTCCAGTGCAGTATGCAGCGCATAGTCGTAGTACGTGACAGTCGAAGCCCCACCCGACGCGGCAGCGGTAACCGTTCTCTTTTTCGGGAACCTTGAGAAACCCAGCGGATCCTCTGGGCAATTGTCTCCACCACCTACCGGATAAAATTCCGTCGAAGTCGTCACCCCACTTGGCTCAATGTGTTTGAGCAAGTTGCCTTCGCCATCGAACTCGGTGACGGTGGTTTCCACACGCTGCTGTTGGGTGCGTCGATCGAGGTGAGTCACCGTATGGACTTTCGGCATACGAAACTGAGCAGCCTGCTCATTGAAAGGCTTGGTGACGGAGCAGTGATACTCGGTGGCGGTGGCGATCTGGGCGTCACCGCAGGTTGTAACCTCAGCCACCAACAGATGGAACTTGTTGTAGGTGCGTTTAATGCGCGTATGCACTTTGCCGCTCAGTAACAACTGCTCGTCCGAGGTATAGACATAGTGGCCGGGCGCCAGATAGAGCGGGTCCAGGTCATTATCCTTGGCGGGGAGGAGGCCCTGCCCAAGGAAGTTATGGTCGGAGTACGTGTATGTCTTGCAGAGTCTGGGTTGGCCGCGCCCTGGGTAGATATCGTGCGCGATAACAAACGGCAGTGTCTGTTCCGCGCCATTTACGAAGCTATGACCTTGCCGCTTGTAGCGAATGATTTCTACGCCGCGTAGCGGATTGACGACTCGGTGCAAATAGCTGCCCTCGTCGATGACTTCATATTCCAGCTCCCAACCTTTACCTACCGGAAGCTCGATTGCCGTTACCCGAGCGTTTTTCAAGATCAACTTGTAGTCGGAACTGGAAGAGGTATCGGGATACCGGGTCAACGTTACCTGACCTGCATTGCGGGTGATTTTCAGCAGGCATTGTTTGGCGTCACGAACTTCGGCCAACCTGGGGAACTGGTTGAACATCTCGTGCTTCAACGCGATGCTTACACCGTTCGCCGCGATTATTTTTTCCGCTACGGCGACCTGAGTGCCAGCCAGGACCTTGAGCAGTTCACGCCGACCATCCTTGTATCGAACTTCATAGCGCCCTGCTCCGGTCACCAGCACCTTTGCCGTTTGCAGTTTCATTTCCTTGAACTTCAAACCGGTGGACGTTTCCACAGCCTTGTAACGCTCACCGTTGGACAGCGTCATGACTTTGCTGCGCAAGTCGTAATGGGTCAGGGTCAAAGACCAGCCAATGCCAAAACCAGAGTCCGCCTGGTTGAGCGGATTGAAACCCATTGAAAGTGCAAGCTCAGGACCATTGAGATCCGCCGAGTGCAACTTTCCTAACGAAAACGAGCACGTATACATGCCGGTGCGGGGATCCACACCTCCGGAGACAAATTCACCGAAGTTGAAAGCATTTGAATGAACAGCGGCAGATAAATTACTTTCCATTGAAAAACGTCCTTTTATTTCAAGATCCAGATATTGACTCGTAAACTTGGCCAGCAAACATCGCTGACCACATTATGAAATCAGACAATCTGTTTCATTGGTCGCTTGGACTCACCCAGAATAAAAGTGCGCTGCTCTTTATTACCTTCGATACACAGCCTGTGTACCGAGCCAAACTCATCGATCACTGCAAACTCGAATGAACCCTCGCTTTCCCGCCCCACTTGCAGGTCAGCGGAAATATATTGAACAAGCGTCAGTTGCCCAGGCACATTGTTGATCGGCACGTTCATGATACCGAGGGGACTGCGGAAATTTGCTTTCAGGCCGTAGATGGGTGCCATGTAACCGTAAAAGTTTCTGCGCCCGTCGCGAGTACCAGGAATGTTTCCGGAGGCATAGACTTGCACCGCATCTTCGGAATCATAAGGATCAAGTTTTACCTCACTGCTGTACCAGTCAAACAGGTGAATCTGCCTGCCGTCCGCGTGCAGCCCAATGTGATGACTTTGAACCCAGTCATATTGTGCTTTCTGCTGTCTGCTACCATATTCATTGAATGTAAAGCTCTTCAGCGAATATTCTTTCGGCGGAATTGCCTCCAGCGTAACACTGCTGTCAAAGCCGATTCCGTTACTTCGCAATAACACGCCATCCACGAGAATTTCGGCGGCCACTTCCATGATTCCGGGCCTGGTGGCCGAAACCCAAAACTGGAAAATCTGCACGGGATCAGAGTCGTCACTTATCCGATTGTGCGTGGCACGTGGTACCTCGGTAATCCGCGGTGCACCGCCCGACATTTCGTGAGCATAACGATTTTCCTGCAGCGATACATTCCAGTCGCCTTCCAGAGGGCGCGCGCCGTTATAGGCGATCAACCGCAGTGATTGCAGGGCGGGATGCCCATACAGAGATGCGCCATCGCCATTGTTATCGATCCCGTGCAGAAGCACCAAAACACGCACCTGCATGCGCCCGTTGGCATAAAGCACTTTATGCTGGCCCGACCTTGTGGCATCGAGTTTAACTTCGATACGGGAAATACCAATTTGCTCATCAAACATTTATCAATACCTTGCTGATTAATACACTTCGCCCTCTAAGGACCCAGCAAACTATTGACGCTCGCTTTAAATAAGAACAGCCGCGACATTCGACAAATTATGAGAAAGTAATATTTCAACATCAACCCCAACAGCTCTCACAAATGCTAATACATTCAACAATCGCAGACCACATCAAGCGAACTTCAACCACACTCCGCCTGCCCCTTTGATTTCAGCACTCAACAATCTGCTCCCCTCCTGACCTCAACTGCACAGAATCAAAAGAGGAGCCAACGGGCAGTTTATTCTTGTCAGGTTATGTTAGAAAAACAAAGGAGCGGTTACTTCCACCAATATTCAGTCACTGTCTGAACCTGTCGAGAATCCGCTTTCCGAGGACTCGCTATCGGAGTCAGACTCGAAAACCACCTCCTCCGTCTGGATTTCCACCTTCCGATCCATACTGGAGTTTTCAAGATACTGACTAATCCGTTGCCTTGACGCGTCACTCAGCGGATTATTCAATAAACCAATGAACAGATCCTGTGTATCGGGAATCTCGAACAATTCATATCCCACGTCAGAAATATTATTATCATGCAATGCCACAACCCCCAGTTTCCTGAGCGAATCTATGCCTGAAGGAACGCTGGAAAGATGTGCGTTGCTCAGCATTAATCCGGTTAAACCGGCCATGTAGCCTACATGCGGAACAACTGTCAGAGGATTGTTTGCCAGATTCAATCGGGTCAGCGTTTCGATTCTGGACAATCCTTCAACTGTGACCTCGGATAGTTTTAGCGAGCACCCGTCCAGCGTAAGTTCGCTTAACTGGCGCATTTGAAATATTCCCGACGGGAATCCTTCCATTTTTATACCAACGACTCCCAAATATTGAATATTCGGAAAGCTGTCGAGAAACGCACCTATCCGTGCACCCGGTTCATTTGCGGTCAATATCAACTCTGCTACATATTCAAATCGGGCGGACAACGTTGGTAACTCACCCGAAAAATCAACATAGTGAGAAAAATAATAATCCCCCTCGCCCCACCTCGAAACCGACTTGCGCTGCCAGATATCTTGCAGCTTTGCGCTGAACTTCTCGCGAGCCAGGCGTCGTTCGGCAAGCGTCGACGCGCCCTCTGGTTCCGACGTCCGCGTATGAGGTGATGCCCCTTCGGCAGTCCATATCGCCAATTCATTACGCAATGTCACAAATTCTTTTTCCAGGCGCAGCAATACGCCGGAAGGATCACTCTTCAAGCGCTCGGTGATAAATGCCGTCACCTCCTGATCTGGAAGATGCGGATAAAGATCACGCACACGGTCGGCAACGGACTTGGTCGATGTCAGGTTGTTGTCGCCGCCGCCTCGCAACTGCCCCGTTTGCCGGTGTTGTGCAGTGGCAGGATCAACGGTAACCGCAAGCGGCGCCATCCCCAACAACTCACTCACGGTTTGGCGTGATGGCAACGGCTGCGCACGGACCCACTGTTGCAACGCCGCACCACCAACTTCTGTCACACCCAGCAACTGACGATGCCCGGGCGACAACAGAAACCAGATGGTTGAATACAGGTCCTTCGATTTCCGAGGTGATTGGGCGTCGCGGCTCTGGAGGACATAGCCATCATCCTGACGGATCAGTATGTGACGAAACGGCGATCGGGCCTCGCCGATAGCGCTCAGGACATGCCCGTCCATCGTCCCTTGGCGAATCTCGACACGCGTTTGCCGCGGCCAATTCGCCAGATTTCCGAGCATATGCAGCACTAACCGATCAGTGTCCGGGTTGGCTACGGCCTCTAAGTGAATGCCTTCCACGGCCCTTGCCAAGCGAATCTCTCGCAGCGCCACCAGCGCCTCTTTCGCCACTCGCTGAGGCATGCCTGGCTGGTTGTGCATATGTAAACGCTCGGCAGCGCTCATATTGCGCCATATCGCCAGCGCAGCCGTTTTCGGTAGATGTGGAAACACCCGGCGCATCCGTAAAGTGTTTTCATCGCAATCGGATTCAAAGGCATCTTCCAGATCCTTGAACCGCCTAAATTGCTCAGGGGCGGCCCCGCGTCCCTGCGCCTGAATCGTCTGATCAAGTTCCAATCGCCTGATGGTGTCCTCCAGTAAAAAAGGCGCAGGGCGGTCATGAATGAGCACATCGCGCAGCACTGATTCATCGACCCCGCTCACGGCCAGCACACGTGCAACCATGGCGGCGGAAAATTGCCCCACGGAACGGCCCATCCGGCGAAAAAGTTGTGCGGTTTGTACTGAGATTGAGTCAGTGAAGGGGGGGGCATCGCTGTCCAGCGGAGCCCAGAACCGGCCTTCGCTGTCCGGCTTCAATAGCGGGCCGGAGGGGTCGAGTTCACTGGCCAGCGTGGCGCGAAACAGCCCGCTCTTAGCGTCCAGCACCACTTGCACAACATGGTCATCGGCCACGGCCACGTACTGGCGCTGCTTCACAATCCTGATGCCTTGCGCATCGGTTTCATCGAAGGTTTTGGGTGCAGGTATGCAGTAATCTGCCAGTGAGTACTTCGCGGCATGCATCGCGAACTCATCGATCGCAGATGACCTCGGGTTCACGCTCACTCTGATCGCTGGCGTCACTGCGATCGAGTCAGACCCGAAGGAAACGGGCAAAGCTTCGAGGTGATGGGGTATAGGCAGGTGCGGCATTGCTGGAGAGCCGGACGGTGGCCGGCGAGCACCGTCTACGCTGAATTCGTGGGTTTTGATTGGGGCAGGTACAGGTTTGACCTTTGGCGGTTTGCCAGTCATGGCTGCTCATCCTTGAGATATGGCTGCGTTGGCCCCGCATACAGAAGGGCCAACACTCGATATAAGCAAAAGCACTTTGAATGCAATTACCTGATAATTGAACACCACAGCTTATCGGTAGTTGCCATGCCAAAAAGCATATATATCTACTACATCCACTGGCATTGCATCAGTGAAGGTGAGTCTTAGCCTCGTTCCAGATATAAATTTCGTTCGTAAAAGTTCACGCGAATCGCCAGCCTATGCTCCGTACCGTGTTCATCAATGGCAAGAAAGTGAAGCTTGTCTCCGTACTTGGAACTTTTACCGGCTTCCGAGTATTCGGACAGGGCTTGCACGACGGTTAGCTCTCCATCGCTCTGGACCTTCACATCATAATGCTCTCGACCCCATGTATGGGCGTCAGGAAAAAAGGTGTATACAAAAGGATCTCCGTTAGCCGGCAAGATCACAGTCACCCTTTGTTTTTCAGGGCGAACAAGAATGACCTCCATATAATTGGTTTTTATTTCATTAAGTCTGTTCCCACCCGCAAATTTATGGTCAACGCCTTCTCCTACTCCGTCTACAACCCAATCGACCAGTTTGATCTGCTGCCCTCGCGGATAGAGCCCAAGACGATGGCTCCAGATTCGATTGCCGGGCAATTCATCGCCGCGCCGGGTTTGATACCAGCGAAATTCTTCGATGGAATACGCCGATGGAGGTTGTGCTTCGATGGTTACACTACTGTCATGAACACTGGAGAGTGTCGTTCCATTACTGAGAATCCTCTCACCGTTCAGCGACAGACGCGCACCAATCTGGGTCGTCCCGGCGCTCGATGAGGATACCCAAAACGTTCGGACCTGAGGATGGACGCTGTCATTTTCCGGATCGTTGTCGGGAGCATCTCCGGCGGTGGTTGAAGGTCGTGCCTCAATCGTAAACCGCCCTTGATCGGTGCTTGCGACCCAGCCGTCGCGCAACGTCTTGCCAGTGCTGTAATGAATCAGTTCGATGCTTTCCATTACATCTGCAGGCACGTGCATGGCATTGCCGTTGGCGTCTACCCCGGAAACCAGAACTTGTACTTTCACCTGCATCCGGCCATTACCAAACAGCGACTTAGTGCGAGTATTGTCGCTCGCATCAAACTTGACCTTCATAATGGCAAGGCCTGCGAGTATGCGCGCAGTGGTTTGCTGATCGTGTGTAGCATCCATGCTTTCGCTCATGATGTGTTCCTTCGAAGAGTAATATTTAAATGTCGACATCGAAAATATGCCAACAAAAAAATTACAGACCTTTCAAATAAACAGCAAAGCGAAAAATGTAAGAAACATACGCTTGCAAACCTCTAGTGGCTTACAGACTTTTATCTGGCAAACAACTATTTTCCGGCGACAAGCATCAAGGCTCGTCGTTATAAACAAACTTGGGCATTTCCCAATGAAAACGGATGGCCAGCAGACGTAACAAGAACCCGCCGAACAGCGTAATCAGAATGGCTTGTTCACCGGGCACATTCAGATAAAGACACAGCATGTAGCACCACGCTGCGGCGAAGGAGACGCTCGCATACAGTTCGCGGCGAAAGATCAGCGGAATGTCGTTGCAGAAAATATCGCGCAAGATGCCACCGAACACCCCCGTGATCACGCCGCTGACCGACGCCACCAGCATGCCGTGGCCCATTTCCAGTGCGGTCATGCAGCCAATCAGGGTGAACGCCACCAGACCGACGGCGTCGAGTACCAGGAACAGCGAACGCAAGTGGCGCATCCAGCGCGCGGTGAACACAGTGAACATTGCCGCGACCGAAGTCAGCACCAGGTATTCCGGGTGTTTTACCCAGGTCAGCGGATAATGCCCGAGCAGCACATCGCGCACCGAGCCACCGCCCAAGGCTGTTACGCAGGCGATCAGTACCACGCCAAACCAGTCCATGCCGCGCCGCCCGGCAGACAGGGCGCCAGTCATGGCTTCAGCGGTGATGGCGATCAGATAGAGCATCAGCAACATGGTGGCGATCCAGGCAGGAAGGCGCGCAGTCTAGCCATTTCAGTGCGGCACCAAAAGGGGGCAATCGCAATGCCCGCCCCCATCGCCAGGCATCAGAACTTGATGAAATGCTTGCGGTAGTGCTGCAACTCGGCGATCGACTCACGGATGTCGTCCAGCGCCAGGTGTGTGCTGCCCTTCTTGAAGCTATCACGCACGTCCGGTGCCCAGCGCGCGGCCAGTTCCTTGAGCGTGGAGACGTCGAGGTTGCGATAGTGGAAATAGCTTTCCAGTGATTTCATGTGGGTATAAAGGAAGCGGCGATCCTGACAGATGCTGTTGCCACAGATCGGCGACTTGCCCTTCGGTACCCATTTTTCCAGGAAGGCGATGGTTTCAGCTTCGGCTTCGGCCATGCTGATTCGGCTGTCACGCACGCGCTGGGTCAGGCCGGAGTTGCCGTGGGTGCGGGTGTTCCACTCGTCCATACGCGCGAGCACTTCGTCACTGTGGTGGATAGCGATCACCGGGCCTTCGGCCAAGGTGTTCAGATCACTGTCGGTGACGATGGTGGCCATCTCGATGATGACGTCGTTTTCCGGATCCAGACCGGTCATTTCCAGGTCGATCCAGATCAGGTTCTGCGGGTTTTGCATATGTCGGCTCCTAGGCAATGCTGCGCAGTTTAGCCTAGGCCGGTGGCCGGGCGTGCTAAACTCGCGGCCGTTTTACCTAATCGCTGCATTCTTCAGACGGAACACCCATGGCCAAACGCCAACTCAATCGTCGTCAAAACTGGCGCATCGAAAAGATTCAGGGCGAGCGCGCTGCACGCGCCGCCAAACGCGAGTCCTCGGCTGTCGAAGCCCTTGAGGGCGGCGACCTGGGCCCGGAACAGACCGGCCTGGTGATTGCCCACTTCGGTGTACAGGTCGAGGTCGAGGCCGTTGACGGTGATCAGGCCGGCCAAGTGTTCCGCTGCCACTTGCGCGCCAACCTGCCTGCGCTGGTAACCGGCGACACAGTCGTCTGGCGTGCCGGCAATCAGGGCATCGGGGTGATTGTCGCGCAACTGCCGCGCACCACCGAACTGTGCCGCCCGGACAGCCGTGGCCAGCTCAAACCTGTAGCCGCCAACGTCGACATGATCGTCATCGTCTTCGCGCCGCTGCCCGAGCCGCATGCCAACCTGATCGACCGCTATCTGGTTGCCGCCGAACACGCTGGAATCCGGCCGCTGCTGCTGTTGAACAAATTCGACTTGATCGACGAGCAGAACGCCCCAGCACTGAATGCGCTGCTGGCGGTGTACCGCACACTCGGTTATCCGGTGCTTGAAGTCTCGGCACACCACGGCAACGGCATGGAACAACTGCAACAGCAGCTCGACGGGCGCATCAGCGTGTTCGTCGGCCAGTCCGGTGTCGGCAAGTCGTCGCTGGTCAACAGCTTGCTGCCTGAAGTGGAAACCCGTGTCGGGCCGTTGTCCGAGTTGTCCGGTCAGGGTACGCACACGACGACCACTGCGCGCCTGTTCCACTTCCCTGGCGGCGGTGAGTTGATCGACTCCCCGGGTATCCGCGAATTCGGCTTGGGTCACGTCAGCCGCGCCGATGTTGAAGCCGGTTTCATCGAGTTCAATGACCTGCTCGGCACCTGCCGCTTCCGCGACTGCAAGCACGACCGTGAACCGGGTTGTGCACTGCTCAAGGCGCTGGAAGATGGCCGCGTGCAGCAGCAGCGGATGAACAGCTACCGCTCGATCATCGCCAGCCTGCCGGAAAACGGCTACTAAACATCTGCACCGGCAGTACCTCGCCCGAGGGCTGCCGGATGTCGGACTACGCCTGACAACCCCCCGATTCCGTTAAACGCCAGACTTTTCTTACAGGCCCGCACACGCCTGCTTGCAGGACATTTCTCTTTCACCGCCCAACCCTTGTAGGCAAGCTCCAGATGCCTAGATTGGGGTCCTCCTTCGCACCTTCGCGACCTTCGAGGAACCCCATGCAGACCTATCACCTGTTCATCAGCCATTCGTGGAACTACGCCCACACTCACGACAATCTGGTACGCCTGCTCGGCGCCAAGCCGGATTTCAGTTTCAAGAATTTTTCCGTGCCGCCACATAACCCGATCCTGGGCGCGCAGACCGACAAGCAGCTCGAAGAAGCCATCGAAAACAAGATTCGCCCCTGCTCGGCGGTACTAATCATGGCCGGGATGTATTCGACCTACAGCAAGTGGATCAACAAGGAAATCGAGATCGCCAAACGCATGGGCAAGGTGATCATCGCGATCAAGCCATTCGGCGCCGAGCGCATTTCCGCCGTGGTACGTGACGCGGCACACGCCGAATGCGCGTGGAACACCAATAGCATCGTCAGCGCGATTCGCCTGCATACGGCGGTGTGATTATGCGCAAGGGACTGTTTATCGGCATCAACCACTACGACTACGTCTCGCCGTTGAGCGGTTGCAACAACGACGCAATGGCCATGGCTTCGGTACTGGAGCGTCACGCCAACGGGCGCCCGAACTTCAGCAGCAAAGTGCTGACGTCGGCCGAAGAACAACTAACGCTCAAACACATGAAACAGCAGATCCAGAGCCTGTTCTCAGGCGACTGTGACGTGGCACTGCTGTACTTCGCCGGTCATGGGCAGTTCGACACCAGCATCGACGAAGGACTACTCATTCCCCAGGACTATCAGCCTGGCGGAGACGGTATTCGCATCAGCGACATTCTGGAATGGGCGGACAAAGCCCCGCACATCAAGAATAAAATCATCATTCTCGATTGCTGCCAGGCCGGTGCAGCAGGCGCCCTGCGCAACCTGCGCGGCGGCAGCAGTGTGATCGGCGAAGGCGTGACCATTCTCACCGCCTGCAAAAAAGAACAGTACGCCCTGGAAAGCCGCGGTCACGGGGTATTTACGGATCTGTTGCTGCAAGCGCTGCATGGTGGCGCCGCCAACGTACTCGGCAAGGTCACCCCCGGTAGCGTCTATTCGTTTGTCGACAATGCGCTGGGAGCCTGGGAACAGCGTCCGGTATTCAAGACCAATGTTTCGCAGTTTGTGCCGCTACGCGAGGTCGCGCCGCTGATCGCCGAAGAAACCCTGCGCAAACTCAAGGACTGGTTCCCGGAACCGAGCTTCGTTTTCAGACTCGACCCCAGCTACGAGCCCACCGAAGCGCAGTTCAACCCCGAGCACGGCGACATCTTCAAGCAACTGCAAATGTGCAATCGCCACAGCCTGATCGAGCCCGTGGACGCCGAACACATGTATTACGCCGCCATCAACTCCACCGGCTGCCGCCTCACCGCCCTCGGCGCCTACTACCGCGAACTCGCCATAAAAGGACACTTCTGATGCCCGTATTCATCAGCTACCGCCACATGGATCGCGCCCACGCCATCGCCATCAATAGCCGCCTGATCCAGGCCAACATCAAAACCTACCTCGACGTGCTCGACCCCGAGTCGCAGACCACCGACGACATCACTGGGGTCATCACCCGCAACATCACCGAATGCACGCACCTGCTGGCAGTGGTCTCGGAAAAGACTGCGTTATCGTGGTGGGTGCCGTTCGAAATTGGCGAAGCGACCATCAGCAACCGGCGGATCTGCTCGTTCAAGACCGGGCCGACGGAGCTGCCGTTGTATCTGGATAAGTGGCCGAAGCTGAGCACGGACAGTGATCTGAATTTCTTTATCGACGCGTATCGCGAGGAAGTGTCCAACAAACGCTCGATGACGCTGGATTCGAGCAATGAATCCTTTAGCGGCACCTATAAGCGCAACGCCGAGATTTTCCACGAACAACTGAAGAACCGGATTCGGCGTGGGTTCTGACAGACGTAAAAAAGCCGCGATCATCTCGCGGCTTTTTTTTGCCTCACACGCTGGCCGGCGGTTTTGGCACAACCACCTTTGGCTCAGGCTTGCGAAACGCATACAGATGCTGACGCACAATCCCGCCCGGCAGTTCCTTGCCAAACACGCCATAACGCACCGGCCATTCCTTTGGCGGCAGCTTGAACGTCCCGAAGAGCATGTCCACCAGCGGCGTGTGGATCGCGTAGTTTTTGTAGATGTAGTCTTTGTGCCGAGCGTGGTGCCAATGGTGATAGCGCGGCAGCACGATCAGGTAGTTCAGCCAGCCGCCGTTGATTCGCACGTTGGCGTGGGCCAGTACCGCTTGAACACCGACCAGGATCACATAGGCATTCAACGCTTGCGGCGCGAAGCCCAGCAGCATCAATGGCACCAGCACGCCAGTGCGGGTCAGCAGGATTTCAATGAAGTGCACGCGGGAGCCGGCGAGCCAGTCCATGTGCGTACTGGAGTGATGCACCGCGTGAATGCGCCACAGCCATGGCACTACATGGTAGAGCCGGTGCAGCCAGTACTGACCGAGATCGGCGACCAGTATCGCCAGCAGAAACTGCACAACGAGCGGCAGGCTTTGCACGCTCGCTTGCAAGCCCGGCGACATCGCCCAACCGGCGATGTAACTCGAAGAGGCGGTGATGAAAATCAGGATGAACTGCACCAGCATGTGGCTGACGAAAAAGTAGGTCAGGTCGGTGCGCCAGTGCGGGCGCAGGATGTTTTGCTCGGGGTCCTTGGAATAGAGCTTTTCCAGAGGAATGAACACGATGGCCGACACCAGCAGCGCCAGCACAAACCAGTCCAGACCGAGCGAGTACGGCGTCTGCCCGATCGCGCTGACCTGGACATTGGTACCGCCCAGAAACACTGCAAGCCCCGACGCCACCAATCCGGTAATCCCCAGACGTTTGCGCTTGTTGAGCAGGATATTCAGGGTGCCGAGGCTGAACGACAGCACCAGACCGAGCAACAGCGTGGTGCGCGCAAATTGCTCGTCATAGACCTTGCGCAGTTCAGCCGTGGTCAGCCATTCCGGGAAGAGAAAGCAGAGTACCGCCAACAGGCTCAACAGCCCGAGGGTGGCTGATATATAGCCACTGACCCGCCCCTCACCAAACTTGAAGGGTGCGTTGCCGTGCCGCTGAAAATAGGCTTTGAGTCTTTCCATAACTGATCTTCCGTGATTGCGAATACTGCGACTGCTCATTGCGACGCAGGCAGAAACAAAAAAGCCACGGTGACCGTGGCTTTTTGTGAATCACTGCTTGGGCGTGGGAGCCGGTGCAGTGGCTGGCGGAGTAGCGGGAGCAGGCGCCGCACTCCCCGGCTCGGCCGGTTTCGGTGCGGCGTCGTCGAACAGATTCAACCGCTCGCGAAGCTCGTGCGCCGGCACCGGTTGCTGATCCGCCGGCAGCGCGTTCGGATCAACCGGTGTCGCCGGCGCGTTGCCGTTCTGACTCTGATCCGCCGGTTTAGCCGCGTCGGCACCTTGCGCACCTTCGATGGCCGCCTGGGCCTTCTTGGTCAGCACGACAATATCGATGCGGCGGTTGACCGGATTGAATGGGTTTTCCTTGTCGAACAATGCCGACGAGGCGTAACCCACTACCCGCGCCACTTGCGCATCCGGATAACTACCGGCAACCAAGGCACGCCGGGCAGCGTTGGCACGGTTGGCCGACAGCTCCCAGTTACCGTAATCACCGGTACCGATATAAGGCTTGGCATCGGTGTGGCCGCTGATACTGATCTTGTTCGGCACCGCTTTGATGGTGTCGGCCATGGCCAGCAGGATGTCTTCGAAGTACGGTTTCAGGCGTGCAGAACCGGAGTCGAACATCGGCCGGTTCTCGGCGTCCATGATCTGGATGCGCAAACCGTTCGGAGTGATCTCGAAGAGGATCTGATCCTTGAACTTCTGCAACTGCGGGTTCTCGTCGACCTTGTTCTGCAGTTCTTGCAGCAGCAGTTCCAGACGTTCCTTCTCGACCTGCTCGGCCATGCCTTCAACCTGTTCAGTATCGACCGTAACCTTGTCAGGCTGCGGCTGCGATTTCACTTCCGGGTTAAGGGTGTTTTCCGGGGCCAGGGTCGGCGTGCCGCCCAGGTCGATGATGTACGGCGTGCCGCTTTCGGAGAAGCCGACCGGGTCTTTGAAGTAACCGGCGATAGCGATCTTCTGCTCGGGCGTCGCGGTGGACAGCAGCCACAACACCAGGAAGAACGCCATCATCGCCGTGGCGAAGTCGGCGAAGGCGATTTTCCACGCCCCGCCGTGATGCCCGCCGGCTATGCGCTTGACGCGCTTGATGATAATCGGCTGATTATTTTCCATGACTTAGCGACCGCGAACCGCTTGTTCCAGCTCGGCGAAGCTTGGACGGTGCGCCGGATACAAAACCTTGCGACCGAACTCGACCGCCAGCGAAGGCGGCATGCCGGAAGCCGAAGCCACCAGCGAGGCCTTGATGGCTTCGTAGACGTTCAGCTCTTCCTTGGCATCGTGGGCCAGGGAATGCGCCAATGGGCCGAAGAAACCGTACGCCGCGAGAATACCGAAGAAGGTACCGACCAGTGCCGCACCGACGTGCAGGCCGATGGACTTCTGATCGCCTTCACCCAGCGAGGCCATGGTCACCACGATACCGAGTACCGCCGCGACGATACCGAAACCGGGCATGGCATCGGCGATGCCGTTCACCGCATGAGATGGATGCTCGAGGTCTTCTTTCAGACTGTACAGCTCCATGTCGAACAAGCCTTCCAGCTCGTGCGGCGCCATGTTGCCGGACGACATGATGCGCAGGTAATCGCAGATGAACGCGGTCATGCGTTCGTCTTTGAGCACTGCCGGGTATTTGGCGAAGATCGGGCTCGCAGCGGCATCTTCGATGTCGCCTTCGATGGCCATCATGCCTTCGCGGCGGCTCTTGTTGAGGATCTCGTAGATCAGCCCGAGCACTTCCAGATAGAACGTGTGGCTGAAGCGCGAACTGAACATGCTCAGGGATTTCTTGAGCACGTGCATCGTCATGTAGCCGGGGTTGGCCTGCAGGAATGCACCGAGTGCCGCACCACCGATGATCAACACCTCGAAGGGCTGGACCAGGGCGGCAATCTTGCCGTGGGAAAGCACGTATCCGCCGAGCACGCTCGCGAATACGACGATGATGCCGATAATTTTAGCCATAGGTAGAAAGTACTTATTTAAGTCGGGTTCAAGGTCATATTCGGAAGTTAAAAAATCTCTTCTTCTACTTATCGGCAAAACTGCGCCAGACTATAGCCAGTTCAGGCGAAAAGCCAATTTAGCCCATGCCGGGCGCGTCTACAGTCAGTGAAGATCCCGTCCAGACATGGCTAATGAAACGAACGTCCCACACGCAAAACCGACCACACTCGACGGCTGGGTCAAGCTGCTCGACAGCGTCCGGCTGCCCGTGCCGCAAGAGGCTCACGACAAAGTCTGTCGGGCGATCCGCGACAACCGCAGCTCGTTGCGCGACATCGCCGACCTGATGCAGGACAGCCCGGCACTGGCCTTGAGCATCATCCGTGAGGCGAATCGTCACACCCATGGCACCATGGCCACGCCAGCGGAAAACCTTGAGGTGGCGATCAATCGTCTGGGCCTGGCGCGGACCGAAGAATTGCTCGCGCGCCTGCCCGCCGAACCGCAGATGCAGATTCCCAAAGCCCTGCGCCAGTTACAGATGATCAGCCAGCACGCGACGCAACAGGCCAACGGTTTTTTCGCCAGTCGCCTGGCGCGACTGTGGCAGGACATTCATTGGGGCAGCCTGTTGTTTTTGTCGCCGCTGTGGCCATTGGCGCTGACTTATCCGCAATTGCTCGAAGAATGGGAACTGCGGGTTATCCACAAGGGCGAATCGGCGCGCGTGGTCGAAAAGCAATTGTTCGGCGCACGCCTGCTGAAAATCGCCGAGGCGCTGGTGCAAGTCTGGCACCTGCCGATCTGGGTGCAGCAGGGTTATAAGCTGCTACTGAGTGAACAGCGCGAACTGGTCAAAGTGCTGCGCATCGCCCGCGACAGCGAACATCCGTTGCGCCAGCAAAACCGGCTTGATGACGACCCGACCCTGCGCCGCTGGCTCAATCAGCCGGCCAATACAGTGCTGCTGGCCAACGGCCTGGCACTGTCGGCGCAACAGGCGTGGGACAGTCCGCACAGTGAGCGCTGGCAGTACCTGACCAGCCTTTATCTGCAGATTTCCATGGATGAAGTGCAACAACAGTTGCACCAGCAAGCCGCCAACAGTGCGCGCCATCATGCGATGCCCGACCTGTGGCATCCGGCGGTTTCGTTGCTGTGGCCGTGGGGCACCCATCGTTTGCCAGCCGGCATGCTGCCCGCCGCTGCGCCAACCTCGGAAGATCTGACGCAATGGCGCCAGCAATGCGCCGAGCTATTGGCCGAGCCAAGCCGCTTCACCAATGCCATGAGCCTGACCGTCGCCGCTCGCGATGCGCTGGTCGCCAGCGGCATGCGCCGGGTGATGATCCTGATGGCCGATCGCACACAGTCCAATCTGCGCGTGAATCAAACCGCCGGGCTGCCGAAAGAAGCGGCGGCGCTGAATTTCGTCGTCAGCCAGAGCAAGGTCTTGCAACGGCTGCTCGCGCAACAGGCGCAGGTGCGGATCAATCCCGAGAACAACGCTCAGTTCTCCGCTCTGCTGCCAGCGAGCCTGCGCACCCTGTTTCGTGGCGAGTATCTGTTCCTGCGTTCCCTGGTCAATAACGGCCGGGTGATCATGATTGTTGTCGCCGATCAGGGCGGCGGGCCGTTCGCCGATATCACCGTGCAAGCCTTTGGCAAAACCGCACAGTGCATCGAAAAAGCCCTGCACAGCTTTAGCAGCCGCGGCCGATGAGGCTGCGCTACAATCCTCCCCTTTGTGCTCTGGAGACCTCACATGTCTGACTTCTCTGGCTTGCCGCTCGTCATCGAGGCGAGCGACCTGCTCCCGCGTCTCGATTCCCCTGAACTGATTCTGGTGGACCTGACCAGCCCTGCCCGTTATGCCGAAGGTCACTTGCCCGGCGCACGCTTTGTCGATCCCAAGCGCACCCAGCTCGGCCAGCCGCCGGCGCCGGGACTGCTGCCGGCGAAAGCCGATCTCGAAGCGTTATTCGGTGAGCTGGGCCATCGCAAAGATGCGGTCTACGTGGTCTATGACGACGAAGGCGGCGGTTGGGCCGGGCGTTTCATCTGGCTGCTCGACGTGATCGGTCACGACAAATATCACTACGTCGACGGCGGTCTGCCGGCGTGGCTGGCGGCCGGCATGCCGATGTCGATCCAGGTTCCGCCTGCAGTGGGCGGCCCTGTGCCATTGACCCTGCATGAAGAACCGACCGCGACCCGTGAATACCTGCAAAGCCGCCTCGGTGCTGCCGATCTGGCGATCTGGGATGCGCGCGGGCCGCTGGAGTATTCCGGTGAGAAAGTGCTGGCCGCCAAGGCTGGGCACATCCCCGGCGCGGTCAATTTCGAATGGACTGCCGGCATGGACAAGGCCCGTCAGTTGCGCATTCGCACAGACATGCCGCAGATCCTCGAAGACCTCGGGATCACCAAGGACAAAGAAATCATTACCCACTGCCAGACCCATCACCGGTCGGGCTTCACTTATCTGGTGGCCAAATCCCTCGGTTATCCGCGGGTCAAGGGCTACGCCGGTTCCTGGGGCGAATGGGGCAACCACCCTGACACGCCAGTCGAGATTTAAGGTTTTTAAGGACAACTAATGAAAGAACGTCTGTTTATCCTCAGCCAGTACCTGCTGCCTCATCACCTGCTATCGCGTCTGGCCGGCTGCATTGCCGAATGCCGCGTGCGCTGGTTCAAGAATGCCTTCACCCAATGGTTCGCCAAGCGCTACCAGGTGGACATGTCGCAAGCGCTGGTCGAAGACCTCACTGCCTACGAGCACTTCAACGCCTTCTTCACCCGCGCTCTGAAAGACGGCGCGCGTCCGCTGGACGAAACCCCGGGCGCGATCCTCAGCCCGGCCGACGGTGCGGTCAGCCAGCTCGGCCCGATCGAGCACGGTCGCGTGTTCCAGGCCAAGGGCCACAGCTTCAGCGTGCTGGAACTGCTCGGCGGTGATGCGGCTAACGCTGCACCGTTCATGGGCGGCGACTTTGCCACCATTTACCTGTCGCCTAAGGACTACCACCGCGTGCACATGCCGCTGGCCGGCACCCTGCGCGAAATGGTCTACATCCCAGGCCGGATCTTCTCGGTCAACCAGACCACCGCAGAAAACGTTCCGGAACTGTTCGCCCGCAACGAACGCGTGGCGTGCATTTTCGACACCGAGCGTGGGCCGATGGCCGTGGTGCTGGTGGGTGCGATGATCGTCGCTTCGATCGAAACCGTGTGGGCCGGCCTGGTCACCCCACCGAAGCGCGAGCTGAAAACCTTCCGCTACGACGAAGCCGCCCGTGCGCCGATCCATCTGGAAAAAGGTGCTGAACTTGGGCGCTTCAAGCTGGGTTCGACCGCAATCGTGCTGTTCGGGCCGGATCAGGTGACATGGGCGCAAGAGCTGGCGGCGGGTTCGCCAGTGCAGATGGGTCAAGGCCTGGCGCTGCCAAAAGCCTGAACATGATGTGAGCCACTGATCCGCCTTTTCACACGTCTGCGAAAAGGCGGATACGACTCAGTGGTGCCGTTACTCTATTTGCCCACGAAAGCCGATCGGGCCTTCGTTGGCATAGGTATTGGTGCCATTGAGGTTTTTCCCTCCGTCACTGGACGTGACGCTCAACGCGATAACGTTCTGATTGTCCCGGCCGCCAATCTCCCACTTGCCGCCCGGATGCCATGGGGCATCATTGCCACCCCACTGATTCTCGACGTTGTACTGGTTCTGACCGGTGCGTTGCGCTTTGAAGCCAATGGGACCTTCCCCGGCATAGGTCATGGTGCCGGTGAACGTTTTACCGTCATCGCGCGACTTGATCTCGATAGCGACGACATTCTGGTTGTCCCGCCCGCCGAGTAACCAGGTTCCACCCGGATGCCACGGCGCCGAACTGCCACCCCATTGATTTGCCACTGCATATTTAGACATGAACCTCATCTCCTTGAAGTTTCGGGAGACCTGCCCGAGGTTGACGGCAGGCCGTGCAACCGTGCGTTTCCGATCGCACGCCTGAGAGACTAGTAGGGCTTGGGAAATGGCATCCGGCCAGCAGACCAGCGGTCAAAAAGTCTGACGCTACCCAGCGAAACAGACCACAGCTGCTAGAGTTTTGGGCATTGCCCCTTCCGCCGCCGGAGCCCGTCAAGGCATGAGTGAGTCTCGTCCCCACCCCTCCCTGAGCGCCCCGACCCCGACGCAAACGCGTCTGTCGTTTTGCGAAGCAACGCCACGCGACCTCAAGCGCTGGATCGCCGACCTGCCCAAGGCTAACATCGGTGAAACCGCCCGCCTGCTGTATCAAGGCCTGGGCGAACTCAATCAATTGCTCACCCCCAGTGACAATCGCCTCAACCTGCTGGAGCTGCTGCGCCCCGAGGTGTATTTCGTCTGCCAGCATCTGGAGCGGCACTTCCTGCATCAGGCGATCATGCTCGACGAGCGTTCACGCAAGATCAGCAATTTGTGCCAGGCGCTGCAAAGCCATCTGGCCGTCGGCTACAAACAGATCGTGTTGCGGATTGCGCCGAAGTACAGCAAGGATCGCGCGATATCGGTCAGCACGGCCCTGCAACGGGCGACCCATACACTCAAGGGTCAACTGCTGCGTGCGACGCAACTGTACAGCGCGGCACCGGAGCAGGTGTGGTTCGAACTGCATCAGCTGTATCGCATCGCCTGCGAACTGCAACTGCAAGAGCGCCGGGTCCACGACGATCTTGCCAGCCTCACCACCGAACTCACGCTTGAACAGACTTACATCGCCGCCCTGCTCATGGGCAGTGCCCGCTGCAATCAATTGCGGCAGAACCAGATCGCCCGATTGGCTGAAGTACTCGAACCGTGGAGCGCCCTGCTAAAATTACATCCCGGTCGTTCAAGCGAAGGCCTGTTTGCGATCAGCCCGGCGATCGATGCCGGCCCGCGCTACCGCAACATGTTTCGCAGCGAAGAACAGGCCGGATTGCTCGGCTTCGATCCGCAGCCGCTGGTGAACGCCATCGAAGCGCATTTGCAGCATCAGCCCGCATCGACGCCGCTGCCCGTTCCGCCCGGGCTCAGCTTCGACACCCTGCAACACCTCCATGCCACCTGGGGACAAGCCGCCGAGCGCAGCTTTCAGCGCACCGTCGGCCAAGGCCATCTGACCGTGTGCGTGGGCATGAGCGCCCTGCACTTTTATCTGGGTGGCGAGCGCAGTTTCAGCGAGCTGCTCAAACACCCCGGAACGCGCTCGGCGAATTTCAGCAGTGCCGTCGCCAAAGGTGAAAAGGACAGTTGGAGCCAGGCTTTCGACGCCGCACCGCAAAGCAAAACTGATGAGTTTTTGCCTTACGAGGAAATCCAGTACGACCATTTGCGCGAGGATGAAAGCGGCACGGACAGTACGCCCCATTACCCGACCCATGCCCTGCCGGTGATCAATCACAGCCCCGGTGGATATTGCCTGGCGTGGCCAAATGAAGTGCCCGCCGAGCTGCAGGCCGGGGAAATGCTCGGCATTCAGGACAGTGTCAGTCTGGGCTGGAGCATTGCGGTCATTCGCTGGATCCGCCAGGTGCGCGGCGGCGGCACGCAAATGGGCATTGAGCTGGTGGCGCCACATGCCCAGCCTTGCGGCCTGCAACTGGTGCGCTCACGGGACGATCACAGTCAGTATCTGCGCGGACTATTGTTACCGGAGATCAGTGCGATAGATTTGCCGGCAACCTTGCTGGCACCGCGCTTGCCGTTTCAGGAAGGCAGTAAAGTGCTGATCAACACCCAAGGCGAAGAACACCGCGCCGGGCTGGATCGACGGGTGGCGAGTACGCACAGTTTCAATCAGTTCGCCTATCGCTCGCTGGAGGCCGCGCGCAATGGCGGGAGCGAGGAGGATTTTGATTCGTTGTGGAAATCGCTTTAAAGCAAAAGATCGCAGCCTTCGGCAGCTCCTACAGGAAAATGCATATTCCTCTGTAGGAGCTGCCGAAGGCTGCGATCTTTTGATCTTTAATTACAACTGCCCGTCGCGATCACGGAAACCCAGCAGGTACAGCACGCCATCCAGCCCCAACGTCGAAATCGCCTGCTTCGCCGACTGCTTCACCAACGGCTTGGCACGGAACGCTACGCCCAAACCGGCAATCGCCAGCATCGGCAGGTCATTCGCACCGTCGCCGACCGCGATGGTCTGCTCCAGACGCAAACCTTCCTTGTGTGCCAGCTCTTTGAGCAAATCAGCCTTGCGCTGGGCATCGACGATCGGCTCGATCGCCACGCCAGTACACTTGCCATCGACCACTTCCAGTTCGTTGGCAAACACATAGTCGATGCCGAGTTTGGCCTGCAATTGCTTGGCGAAATAAGTGAAGCCACCGGACAGGATCGCGGTCTTGTAGCCCAGTCGCTTGAGTTCAGCGAACAGCGTTTCGGCGCCTTCGGTCAGACGCAGCGAAGCGCCGATCGAGTCCAGCACGCTGACATCCAGACCTTTGAGCAAGGCCAGACGTTCTTTGAAACTGGCGCGGAAATCCAGCTCGCCGGCCATTGCCCGCTCTGTGATTTCGGACACCTGCTCGCCCACGCCGGCAGCCTTGGCCAGCTCGTCAATGACCTCGGCCTCGATCAGCGTCGAGTCCATGTCGAACACCGCCAGACGACGGTTGCGCCGGAACAGCGAATCTTCCTGGAAGGCGATGTCGACGTTCAGCGCTTGGGCAACGCTGAGGAATTCGGCACGCAGCGCCTGTGGATCGGCGGCTTCGCCACGCACGGAGAACTCGATGCAGCCCTTGCCCTTGTCCGCTGGCGTGTCCAGTGGCATGCGACCCGACAGACGGTCGATGTGATCGATATTCAGGCCATATTTGGCGGTGATAGAGCTGACAGCCTGCAATTGGCCAGCGGTTACTTTGCGGGTCAGCAGGGTGACGATGTGGCGCTTCTTGCCCTGATTACCCACCCATTGCTGGTAATCCTCTTCGGACACCGGCGTGAAGCGTACCTGCTGATCGAGCTCGTAGCCCTTGAACAGAATGTCCTTGAGCACGGACTTGCCTTGCTCGGAATCGGGGATTTCAACCAGGATGCCGAACGACAGGGTGTCGTGGATCACCGCCTGACCGATGTCGAGAATGTTCACACCACCTTGTGCCAGAACGCCGGTAATGGCCGCAGTCAGACCCGGACGGTCGACTCCCGTGATGTTAATCAGGACGATTTCGCGCAACGCGCACCCCCGCAACTGGAAAAAAACCGCATTCTACCCACTTTCAGTGACCATCGGGCACCGCGAGCGCTTTGCCGGTCTAGGGCCTGTCGCTATACTGCGCGTCAACTTCACGGACAAAAGAGCCGAGCTCAGTGAACCGGCCCACGCCAGTTAAAACCGATAACTTCTTCCTGCTGATCTTCCGTGCACTGCGTCACCGCCGTGTACCGATTGCATTGCGCATTGCCAGCCATAACGTGATCCTGGTCGCTCTGGCCCTGGTGATCTATGCCGGCGTGATGGGTTTGCAATTCAAGCAGGCCATGCACCAGCAGGCCGATGCGCTGGGCGAAAGCCTGACCACGCAAACCGCGACCTCGGCCACGGAGCTGTTGGTGTCCAACGACATCCTCAGCCTCAACGTGCTGCTCAACAACCTGACCAAGAACAAACTGGTGGCCCACGCGGCGATCTACAGCGTGGATAACCGCATCCTCGCCGAGTCCGGTCAGCGGCCCAAGCACAGCCTGCTGGGCGAAGCCGAGGGCATGTACGAGAGCAAGATCACGTTCCAGGACGTGACTGCCGGGCAACTGCGCATCAGCCTGGACATGGATCAGTTCCAGCAGCCGATGACCATCAGCCTGCAAAGCATGGGCATTCTCAGCGGGATCCTGCTGGCGCTGTCGCTGGCCCTGAGCCTGCGCATGGGCCGCTATCTGTCGACGCCGTTGCTGCAATTGCGTGTCTGGTTGCGACGCATCGACGAACACACGCCGGGCATTGATCGTCAGGATGAAATCGGCGATCTGGCGCGTCAGCTGCACGCCAACTACGCGCCAGAGCCTGCACCGGAACCGGAGCCTGAGTTCGAGGACGAAGAGGACGAGCCGGAATTCGAGGTGCGCAACTTGCGTGATCCGAGTTTCGACGAAACCCGTCCGATGGCCGCGCAGAAGCCTGCACCGCGACATCTGGTCAGCACCGTCGAAGACGATGATGACGATGACGCGTTCGCTGATCTGCGCGATGAATCGCTGGACGTTGCCCCACAACCGGTCGCCCGCAAGGCGACTCCGAGCGTGCCACAACACAGCGCCGTGCTAGCGGTACAACTGGGCTCACAGGAACAACTGCGCCGCTTGCCGCGGGCACGTCTGGAAGAATTGCAGGAGCGTTATCGTGACTGCCTCGATCAGGCTGCTTCGCTGTATCAGGGTGAAATCGAAACCCTGAACGACGGCAGCACGCTGATGCTCTTCCACACCGAAGACAGCGGTGACGATTACCTGACCAACGCAATCTGCTGCGGCGAGTTGCTGCGGGCCTTGGGTCATCAGTTGCAGATTGAAGTCGCGGACAGCGGCATCACCCTGCAACTGCAGCTGGGCCTGACCCTGGGCGATGAGTTGTTCGGCTTGAGTCAGATTGATCTGCTGCTGACCGATTCGGCGCAGGATGCATTGGCTCTGTCCCAACACAGCCGCAATCTGCTGCTGGTTGAACGCAAGATCGGCGACGATGCGCTGATCCGCCAGCGTGCACGGATCCGCCCGATCGCCAGCCCTGAGGGGGCTTGCTGCGTGGAGCGGTTGATGGAGCCTTATCCGTCGATGCTCGAACGGCAACTGGCGCGGATGCATGAGCGCCGGGCTTAAGCCTTAGGCCTGATGTGAAGAAGCCCGCAGACAAGCGATTGTCTGCGGGCTTTTTTGTGGGTGACTGAAGAGCCCCTCACCCTAGCCCTCTCCCCGAGGGAGAGGGGACTGATTGGGGGATATTGGAGAGCTACACCGACTTGAACGCCCTGCTGTGAATCCAAAATCGCCAAGCTCTTTCAGGTCGACGCATGACGCAGACACCTCGGTCGCCCCTGCTCAACCGAATCCATAATCGCCAGGATCTTTCAGGTGGATGTATAGCGCCAGCCCCCTCGGTCGGCCCCTGCTCTACCGATCCAGAATCGCCAAGCTCTTTCAGGTCGACACATGACGCAGACACCTCGGTCGCTCCTGCTCTACCGAATCCATAATCGCCAGGATCTTTCAGGTCGATGTATAGCGCCAGACCCCTCGGTTAGTCCCCTCTCCCTCCGGGAGAGGGTTAGGGTGAGGGGCTTTTGATCTTCTAGCCCCCAGACACAACAAAGCCCGCACAAGGCGGGCTCTGTTCTGACTCGATCCAGGCTTAGAAGCGGAACACTTCCATATCGGTACGAATCGGCGATGCCATCGGAATCTTCGGTTGTTTCTCTGATTCCGCCGCCGGCGCTGCCGGTTTTGGTGCCGCTTTACGCGGTGCCTCGGCGACCGGTGGCTGATTGGCCAACGGCTTGAGCGCTACCGACAATTGCTCGGCCAGACGCTGCAGCAAAATGCCCTGGGCCTGAACCTGCGAAGCGGTACTGCCGGCATGCAGCTCTTGCAGATGAACGATGCGGTTATCGCGCACCTGACCACGACGGTCGATCAGACGCCATTGAGCATCGAGAATCGCCGGTTGTTTCTGGCCAGAGTCCAGACGCGTGATGGTCAGCAACACCTGCACATCCGGAGTGAACCCCGTAGTGGCCGGTGCCAGCACTACACGCTGGCTGTCCAGATGGCCAGCAACCTGACGCATCAGCAACTGATCGATATCCGACGAAAGGCTGCCAGCCCAACGACCGTCTGTCGCTGCCTGCAGGCTGCCATCGGGTTGACGTTGCAGCAATGTCTCACGTTGCAGGTAATCGGCTACGACTACCGGACCCAACAAAACCGCCATGCCCGCGCTTTGCGCAGGCTGAACCGGACTTCCGCTGTCCAGTTGATACAGCGACACCGGCTGGTGAACGCTGCAACCCGCCAGGCCCAAAACGCCGGCGAGCAGGAAAATAAGGGGGCGCAGAGCAGTCATCATCCCGTCCAGGTGGCCGCCACAAGGCTGACCACAGTGAAAATACTCAATAAATATGAAGAACGCTCAGCCACGCCGGCGCTTGGAAAGGCCATATCATCCGTGAATATGCGTTCCGACTCCAGCGCCAAAGCGTCGATCTACGCGTTAAATCGTGGATCGAGCTCTCTAGGACGCCTAATTGAGGTTTTCGACGAGCAGCGCATCGACCCGCTGGAAGCCCCTTGGAAGCTTGTTGCCACGACGTCCACGCTCACCTTTGTAGTGTTCGAGGTCATCGGCCTTCAGCGACAGGGTCCGTTTTCCGGCCTGCAGCACCAAGGTGGCGCCTTCCGGAAGTACGGCGATGTCCGTGACATATTCTTCGCGACTGGCCACACGCTCACCGGAAATACCGATGATCTTGTTACCTTTGCCCTTACCTAATTGTGGCAGATCGCTGATTTTGAAGATCAGCAGGCGACCTTCGGTCGTGACCGACGCCAGCCAGTTCTGCTCACGATCAGCCACCGGACGTGGCGCGATGACTTTGGCGTTGTTCGGCAGGCTCAACAGCGCCTTGCCGGCCTTGTTCTTGGCTTGCAGGTCTTCACCTTTAACCACGAAGCCATAACCGGCGTCGGAGGCGATCACGTACAACGCATCGTCTTCGGGCATCAGCACGCATTCAAACGTCGCACCCGGTGGCGGTGTCAGACGACCGGTCAACGGTTCGCCCTGGCCACGCGCCGACGGCAACGTGTGCGCAGCGACCGAATAGCTGCGGCCGGTGGAGTCAATCACCACGGCAGACTGGTTGGAGCGCCCCGCCGCCGAGGTCTTGAAGCCGTCGCCAGCCTTGTAAGACAGGCCGGTGGCGTCGATGTCGTGACCCTTGGCAGAACGGATCCAGCCTTTTTCCGAGAGCACGACGGTGACTTTCTCGTTCGGCAGCAGATCGTGTTCGGTCAGCGCCTTGGCTTCAGCGCGCTCGACGATTGGCGACCGACGGTCATCGCCGTAGGTTTCGGCGTCTTTCAACAGCTCGGTGCGCACCAGCTTCTTCAGCTTGGCTTCACTGCCCAGCAGGGCTTGCAGCTTGGCTTGCTCCTTGAGCAGTTCGTCCTGCTCGTCGCGCAGCTTCATCTCTTCCAGTCGCGCCAACTGACGCAGACGGGTGTCGAGGATGTAGTCGGCCTGAATCTCACTGAGGGCGAAACGTTCGATCAGCTTGGCCTTCGGATGCTCCTCGGTACGGATAATGTGGATCACTTCATCCAGGTTGAGGTAGGCGATCAGCAAACCGTCCAACAGGTGCAGACGACGCTCGACCTTGTCGAGACGAAATTGCAGGCGGCGACGTACGGTCAGCACGCGGAATTCCAGCCACTCGACCAGCAGCGCTCGCAGGTTTTTCAGCTGCGGCTTGCCGTCCAGACCGATGATGTTGACGTTGACCCGGTAGGTCGACTCCAGCTCGGTGCTGGCGAACAAGTGCTGCATCAGCGCTTCATGATCGACGCGGCTGTTGACCGGGATGATCACGATGCGGCACGGGTTTTCGTGGTCAGATTCGTCGCGCAGGTCAGCGATCTGCGGGGCTTTCGACGGCTTGGCCTGCATCAGCGCGGCGATCTGCTCCAGCACCTTGGCGCCGGACACCTGATGCGGCAGCGCGGTGACGATGATGTCGCCGTCCTCGACGTGGTACACGGCGCGCATGCGCACCGAGCCCTTGCCGGTTTCGTACATCTTCAGCAGGTCGGCGCGCGGCGTGATGATTTCCGCTTCGGTCGGATAGTCCGGGCCCTGAATGTGTTCGCAGAGCTGTTCGACCGTGGCTTTCGGCTCATCGAGCAAGCGCACGCAAGCGGTGGCGACTTCACGCAGGTTATGCGGCGGCACGTCGGTGGCCATGCCCACGGCGATGCCGGTGGTGCCGTTGAGCAGGATGTTCGGCAGGCGTGCCGGCAGCACCAGCGGCTCTTGTAAGGTGCCGTCGAAGTTCGGGCCCCAGTCGGCAGTGCCCTGGCCCAGTTCGCTGAGCAGCACTTCGGAATAACGCGACAGGCGTGCTTCGGTGTAACGCATGGCGGCGAAGGATTTCGGATCGTCCGGCGCACCCCAGTTACCCTGACCGTCGACCAGCGTGTAGCGATAGCTGAACGGCTGGGCCATCAGCACCATCGCTTCGTAGCACGCCGAGTCACCGTGCGGGTGGAATTTACCGAGCACGTCACCGACGGTACGCGCCGATTTCTTGTGCTTGGAGTCGGCGTCCAGCCCCAGCTCGCTCATGGCGTAGACGATACGCCGCTGTACCGGTTTCAGGCCGTCGCCGATATGCGGCAGAGCACGGTCCATGATCACGTACATGGAGTAGTTGAGGTAGGCACTTTCGGTGAAGTCGGCCAGCGAGCGGCGTTCTACACCGTCCAGGCTGAGATCAAGGGGGTTGCTCATGCAGGCCTCATCGGTTCGTTGTCTGGCGCAGCAGCATGGTGCCACCGCGCTGAGTAAATTCAAGTTTGTTCAGGGCGCTCATTCCAAGCAGCACCTGATCGCCATGCAGCCCCGGCGCCACCAGTGCGCGGACGTCGCGCAGCACGATGTCACCCAGTTGCAGGCGGTCGATTTTGGTTCGATAGCCCTGGCTCAGGCCATTGGCCGTGCTCAGGGTCACACCGAAACCTTCTTCCAGCTTCAAACGCTTGGCCAGATCCGCCGGGATCGCCACATCGGTTGCGCCGGTGTCGAGCATGAACTCGACCGGTTCGCCGTTGATCTGACCGCTGGCGACAAAATGCCCTTGGGCATTGCCGGCCAGCTTCACCTCGATAAACCCTTCGCCCTGCTCCGAACTGACCACGACATTCGGATTCTGCTGGCGTTGCTCCCACTGGCCAAAAAACCGCGTCGCCAGAAACAGCGCCGCGCACCATGCCAGAATCATCAGCACCCGACCGGCACGTTTGCCCGGAGGTTGCTGGCTCAAGGCTTGGCGCTCCAGCCACCGTCAGGCGCGGCGAAGCGCCAGACGATCGGCCGAACCTCACCGTCGGCCCGCGGGCCGAAATTATTGTCGACGCCGACCCACGCACCATCAGCGTCAACGATCAGCGCCTCTTCCAGACCGAAGTTCTGCGAATAACGGCGGTTGGCCTGCAACAATTCAGCGGCGTACGACCAGCACCGCTCGACCTTGGCGGTCTGCGCATCGCGCCGACAAATCTGAAAGGCGTTGCGGTCAAGGGTAAACAATTTGCCGTTAAACAATGAAAGGTCGGAAAAGTCCCGGTCGACCGCTCTGGCCTTCGGGAACTGCGGCGGTTGCATTTCCTTGCCGCCCTCGCTGAGCAGCACGCAACGACCGTCGCAATCCCACACCGTTTGCTGGCGCTTGATCAGCAGCAAGCCACGGCTTTGCCGTTCGGCAGCCAGCCACATCTGATCACCCGCCGGATTGATCGCCAAGCCCTCGAAGATCGCATTGAAATGCAGGAGCATGCCGCTGGCCCGCGCTTCGCGAACCATCATCGGCGAGATCTTCAGCCAACTGACCGGGCCGCTGACGGGCACCTGCAAGACTGCCGCATGCCCCTCGCTGACAATGTAGCGATTGCCGGCACTGTCGCAGCTGATGCCTTCGAAATCCAGGTCGCCCCCGCGCACGAACGATGCGGCCCAATTGCGCGAGCGCAGCCCCCAAGGCAGGCCGGTCTCCGGCACCAGGGGCACTTCGATGTGCAAGGCTTCGGCCTGCCAGACCTGATCGGCGGTATTGAGCCGGTAAATCTGATCGTCATCGCGGTCCGACACCGTCCACAACTCGCTGCCACACATGGCCAGCCCCGACAGGTTACCGCCGCGCATGCCGTCGACCGGGTGTTCGGAGAGCACGCGCAACTCCTGCACCGGCTCGGCCGACACGCCCATCGCACTCAGCAGCAACGCACCCGCCAAGGCCCAGCCAAACCGCATCAGGCCAGCACCTCGGCGAGGTTGCCTTTGGATTCGAGCCAGGTCTTGCGGTCACCGGCGCGTTTCTTCGCCAGCAGCATGTCCATCATTTCCGAGGTTTCAGCGAAGTCTTCACCCAGTGTCAGTTGCACCAGGCGCCGAGTGTTCGGGTCCATGGTGGTCTCACGCAACTGCGGCGGGTTCATTTCACCCAGACCTTTGAATCGGGTGACCTGGGGTTTGCCGCGTTTCTTCTCGGCGACCAGACGGTCGAGAATGCCGTCGCGCTCAGCTTCGTCGAGGGCGTAGTAGATTTCTTTGCCCAGGTCGATGCGGTACAGCGGCGGCATCGCCACGTAGACGTGACCGGCATCCACCAGCGGGCGGAAATGCTGGACGAACAAGGCGCAGAGCAGCGTGGCAATGTGCAGACCGTCGGAGTCGGCGTCGGCGAGGATGCAGATCTTGCCGTAACGCAGCTGGCTCATGTCCGCCGCGCCCGGATCGACACCGATGGCCACGGCGATGTTGTGCACTTCCTGGCTGGCCAGCACTTCGCTGCCGTCGACTTCCCAGGTGTTGAGGATCTTGCCGCGCAACGGCAGGATCGCCTGGAACTCCTTGTCCCGCGCTTGCTTGGCGGAACCACCAGCGGAATCACCTTCGACCAGGAACAGCTCGGAACGCATCGGGTCCTGCCCGGCGCAGTCAGCCAGTTTGCCCGGCAACGCTGGCCCCTGAGTGACGCGTTTACGCTCGACTTTCTTGCTTGCCTTAAGACGACGACCGGCGTTGTTGATCGCCAGTTCAGCCAGCGCCAGACCGGTTTCCGGGTTGGCGTTGAGCCACAGGCTGAACGCGTCCTTGACCACACCAGAGACAAACGCCGCCGCTTCACGCGATGACAGACGCTCTTTGGTCTGGCCGGAGAATTGCGGTTCCTGCATTTTCATCGACAGGACGAACGCGATGCGCTCCCAGACGTCTTCCGGCGCCAGCTTGACGCCGCGCGGCAGCAGGCTGCGGAATTCGCAGAACTCGCGCATCGCATCGAGCAGGCCCTGACGCAGACCGTTGACGTGAGTACCGCCCTGCGCCGTCGGGATCAGGTTGACGTAGCTTTCCTGCACCGCGTCGCCACCTTCCGGCAGCCACAGCAGGGCCCAGTCGACGGCTTCTTTATTACCGGCGAAAGCGCCGCAGAACGGCTCGTCCGGCAGGCGTTCGAATTCGCTGACCGCGTCGACCAGATAGGAACGCAGACCGTCTTCGTAATGCCACTCGACTTTCTCGCCGGTGCCTTTGTCTTCAAAGCTGACCAGCAGCCCCGGGCACAGCACAGCCTTGGCCTTGAGCACGTGCTTGAGGCGGCTGATGGAGAATTTCGGTGAATCGAAATACTTCGGATCCGGCGCGAAGTACACGCTGGTGCCGGTGTTGCGCTTGCCGACGGTGCCGACGATTTCCAGTTCCGAGGCTTTGAAGCCGTCGTTGAAGGTCATCTGGTATTCGTTGCCGTCACGTTTTACGCGCACACGGACTTCGGTCGACAAGGCGTTGACCACGGAAATACCCACGCCGTGCAGACCGCCGGAGAACTGGTAGTTCTTGTTGGAAAACTTGCCGCCCGCGTGGAGTTTGGTGAGGATCAACTCGACACCCGACACGCCCTCTTCCGGGTGAATGTCGACCGGCATGCCACGGCCGTCGTCACTGACTTCCAGCGAATGGTCGGCGTGCAGGATGACCTGCACCGATTTGGCATGACCCGCCAGAGCTTCGTCGACACTGTTGTCGATCACTTCCTGGGCAAGGTGGTTCGGCCGACTGGTGTCGGTGTACATGCCGGGGCGTTTGCGCACCGGGTCGAGGCCCGAGAGGACTTCGATGGCGTCGGCGTTATAAGAGCTAGCGCTGGGAGTGGCCATAGGGTCTCGTCGTCAATGTTCGGTGAAAAAAGAATTCATGGGGCCACAGCTCACAATGCGGAGAAATCGATGGCCTGATACAAATCGGCGCCAATGCCGGCAAAACTCAGCAACGCCGGTAATTGCCCGGCGAAACCCTGAAAACTGTGGTCGCCGCCGGCCTGAATACGCAAGGCGCAGGCGCGGTAATACTGCTGGGCGAGGCGATAATCCAGTGTTTCATCGCCGGTCTGCAACCACACCTGATAACGCTGCGCATCCTGCGGCGCCGGCACTTCCAGTTCGGCCAGGGCTGTGACGTGGTCGTGGGTCAATTCCCAGGTTTCATCGGTATACAGGTTTTTCTGCGGGCCCAGATAGCCGTCGAACATCCGGTGCGGGCTGACCGCAGGGTTGACCAGCAGGGCTTTCAGGCCATGGCGCTCGGCCAAGTGAGTCGCATAGTAGCCGCCGAGTGAGCTTCCCACCAGCAGCGGGCTGCCCAGTTCGGCAATCGCTTGTTCCAACTGACCGATGGCTTCACGCGGGTGGTGATGCAGGGCCGGGACACGCAGTTTGTCGCTCAAACCCAGTTGCTCCATCACCGTTACCAGCTGACAGGCCTTTTTCGAGGCTGGGGCGCTGTTGAAACCGTGGATATAGAGGATCGAACCGGACATTTGAGCTCCCTGGGTGTCGGTTTGGGTTTGCGGAGTTTACAGGGAGAGAAGAGCGGATTGGGGGTGGTTTCGAGAAATTGGTCATTCAGCAGGAGCTGCCCTCACCCTAGCCCTCTCCCAAAGGGAGAGGGGACTGATTGGGGGATATTCAAGTGCTACACCGACTTGAGCGAGCTCCAGCGAATCCATAATCGACACATTCTTTCAGGTCGATGGATGACGCCAGACACCTCGGTCGGCTCCCTCTCCCTCCGGGAGAGGGCTGGGGTGAGGGTTTTGATTTGTCGCTCAATAGCCGTTGGAGCCGTAATCGACAGTGAAGGCGAAACCGGTGACACGTTCAACCCCGGTTTCCAACCGCCCATCCGGCAACAACCGCAACCAGCGATACCCCGGCGCCTGCTCACCCACCTTAAAGTCCACACTCCCCGGCTCAAACTGAATGCACGTCGAAGGCGAAGCCATCAACCGCACGCCATTGCGCTCACGGTCAATCTCCTGATGCACATGCCCCCACAGCACCGCACGAACCTGCGGAAAACGATCCAGCACTTCGAAAAATGTCTCGGGATTGCGCAAGCCGATCGGCTCCATCCACGCACAACCAATCGACACCGGATGATGGTGGAAGCACACCAGATGATGGCGCTCCGGCGCTTCGCTCAGCGAGCGGACCAGCAGTTGCAATTGATCGTCCTGCAGAAACCCCGGCACCGAACCCGGCACCGCCGAATCCAGCAAAGTCACCCGCCAGTTACCGATATCGACCACCGATTCCAGCAAGGCACTCTGCACTGCGGCCTGGGCCATGATCATCGGCTCATCATGATTACCGGGAATCCAGCGCGCCGGGGCAGTGATTTGGGCGCTCATCTGACGAAACTGCTGGTACGACTCCAGCGTGCCGTCTTGCGAGATATCACCGGTGGCCAGGATCAGATCGATCTGCGGCTGTTGTTCCAGCACCAACTCGATGACCTTTTGCAGGCTTTCACGGGTGTTCATGCCCAGCAGCGTGCCGTCCGTTTCAGCAAACAGATGGCTGTCGGACAACTGCACCAGCAGCGCCGTATCGGCGGAGGTCAACGTGGATACGCTCGGCAAGGCGCTCTCCCAAGGCAAAAGCACGGAATCGATCAAGTGCCGCAATTATGCTGGGGGATCAGTGAAAGAGGAAACCGCCGAACCGGACGCAGTTCACAACTAGCGTACGACTTCGTACTCATGCCCCAACGCCAGACAGTGACTCAGCCATTCCCCCAGGAACAGATTGAGCTGAGCCTTTTCATCCGGCTGATGCATCGCCGCGTTCGGGTAAGGATAGATGCCGCGAAAGCGTCGTGCATGTTCGGCGCTGACCACTTCGGCCATGCGTGCGTCGTGATAGACCTGCACTTCGAGCTGCGGCACCGGCAGCCATGGCAGGCTGTGTTCCTGACGCACCTGCAAAGTGGTGGTGTACGGGCAGGTTTGTAGCACTTCGAGGGCCAATACGCCGAGCATCTGCTCGCCCTGAGTGACGGCGATGCGCCGCGCCTCGGGTTCGTTGCGCATGTCCGGGAGCAGTCGCATCAGGCGCGCGTAGTTGGCCTCGCAGGCGGCTTGCAGCCCCACGAGGTCGACTCGATAACGATCGCGCAGCTTGTTTACGACCATAACCCCCTCACTTCGGCGCGGTTCAGCGCCAGCCATTGCAAGGCGATGATGCTCGCCGCGTTGGCAATGCGACCGTCACGGACGGCCTGCAAGGCATCTTCGAAAGCCCAGACCGTGACGCGGATATCTTCTGCCTCTTCTTCCAGGCCATGCAGGCCGCCAACGCCTTCGGTGCTGCAACGCCCCAGATACAAATGCACAAACTCGTTACTGCCGCCCGGCGACGGGAAATACTTGGTCATCGGCCACAGGGCCTTGATGTCCAGCCCAGCTTCCTCCTGCGCCTCGCGGTGAGCAACTTCTTCCGGTTGTTCATCCTTGTCGATCAGACCAGCGACCAGTTCGACCAGCCACGGATTGTCGGTCTTGCCCATGGCGCCGACGCGGAACTGCTCGATCAACACTACTTCGTCGCGCTGTGGATCGTAGGGCAACATGCACACCGCATCGTGACGCACAAACACTTCACGGTTGATCTCGCGGCTCATGCCACCGGCGAACAATTCATGGCGCAGGTGCAAACGATCGAGTTTGTAAAAACCCTCGTAGCAGCGCTCGCGTCGCACGACGTCGACGGTGGTCGGAATGGCGTTGGCAAAATCAGTCATGAGCATCCTCTTTACTGCAGATCCATTACGAGGTTGCAGTTGGTGACTGGCAACCTCGACTTCGCGCCATCCTAACGCGCCCGAACGGTTTGATGCAGCCCCTTTACCGTCAGCGGGATGGACGGTGGAGGCGAAACCCACTCTAATTAGCTTAGTGGCGAACTGACTGCTTCTGCGAGAGTCGAAGCGGATATCTTTTTGCCTTCCCCTGCTTTCGAAAGGACGCCCATGTCGCTTTTCAAAATTGCCTCCGTGGCCGCCATCGCCCTGACTCTGGGCGCGTGCGCCAGCCTGTTCCAGCCCAATTACCGTACGCCGCTGGAAACCACCCGCGATGCTTCGGAACAACTGAAACCGGGCTGTTCCAACCCGGATTGCCCGCTGGTGAACATCGACACCCTGCGCTTCCCGGCCGAACCTGCGCTGGACGGCATTATCGAAAAACGCCTGCTGCAAATGACCCGCACCGAGAAAAACGCCCCGGTGGCGCCAACCCTGGCGGTCTACCGCGATCAGTTTCTGGCCAATGCCGGGCCGCGCAACAGCAGCTACCTGCAAGCGAAAGTACGCGAGCAGCATGACGGCTTGGTGATCATCGAGGTGTCGAGCTACCTCGACACTGGCGGTGCGCATGGCACACCGGGTCGGGGTTTCATCAACTATTCGCGTCAGCAGCACAAGGTGCTGAACCTGTCCGACATGTTGATGCCGGGTCAGGAAGAGGCATTCTGGAAAGCGGCGCAAGTCGCGCACAACAGCTGGTTGATCAGCACCAAGCTCGATCAGGAGCCGGAGTTCGTGGCGAACTGGCCGTTCGTGAAAACCCCGAACGTGGCGCTGACCTATGGTGGCGTGATCCTCAAGTACGACGTGACCACCATCGCGCCTTACGCACTGGGCCACGTCGAACTGAAGATTCCTTACCCGCGTCTGAACGGCATTCTCAAGCCCGAGCTGTTTCCCGGCCGTAACTGAAGGCCCGGCCCAGCACGAGTTGCAACAGCCCTGCCAGCACCAGCGCCGGCAGGGTTGCGCCGACATCCGGATACAGATTCGCCAGCAAGTGGTAGGTGCTCACGCCACCCAGCCACGCCAACAACGCCGGCCAGCGCAACGCGGCTGACGCGACCTGAGCACTGCGCTTGCGCAGGATGAAGTGATCCACCAGCACCACGCCAAACAGCGGCGCAAACACCGAACCGATCAGTAGCAGGAAGTTCTGGTATTGCGCCAACGGCGCCAGCAATGCGATCAGCGTGCAGATCACGCCGATGGCCAAGGCCAGATGTTCGACTTTCAGGCGCAACAGAATCCCGCTCGATACCGCAGCAGAGTGAATGTCGGCAAAGGCGTTTTCCGACTCATCGAGCAGAATCAGCAGCAGCGGAATGCCCAGACCGGCGCCAGCAAGAGCCAGCAACAGCGCGTTGACTTCACCGCTTGGCGCAAAGGCCAGGGTGTAGGCGACGCCAAGGCTCATCAGCCAGAAGTTACCGATGAAGAAACCGACCGCAGTGCCACCGAACACATTCTTCGCGCGCTTGCCGAAACGCGAGTAATCGGCGATCAGCGGCAGCCACGACAGCGGCATCGCGATAGCAATGTCGAAGCCCACGGCGAATGGCATCGAACCGTCACCGGCACGCGACCAGAGATCGGCCAGATCGGCTTTGGCGAACAGGTTCCAGGTCAGCCAGAGGCACGCGGCGAGCAGCAGCCAGATGCCCCACTTACGCAGAATCTGCCGTACGAAAGTCAGCGGGCCGCTGACCGCGAGCAACGTCGCCAACGCACCGAAAAACAGTGTCCACAACAGCGGGTTCGACCACAACGAACCTTCGCTGAACGCGCGGGTGCCGAGCAGACTGGCGGCGTCGCGCATGACGATGATTTCGAACGAGCCCCAACCGATCAGTTGCAACAAATTCAGCAGCGCCGGCAGGCTCGCGCCCTTGCTGCCGAGGCTGAGTTTCAGCGCGGCCATCGACGACAGGCCGGTGTCGCTGCCGATCACGCCGACGGCGGCCAGCAACAGTACGCCGACCAACGTGCCGAGGAAAATCGCCAGCAACGAACCGGACAGACCCAGACCTGGCGCGAGCAATGCGCCGGTCTGCAAAACCATCAGGCCGATGCCGAGGGAGAACCACAGGGAAAACAGATCGCGACCGCCGAATACACGCTTGTCGGCGGGTACGGCGAGGTCGGGAGAATAGGTGCTGGGTTGAATGCTCAAGGGTGTTATCTCAGAGGGACATTTTTGTTGTGTTGTGATCGTTCCCACGCTCTGCGTGGGAATGCCTCTAGGGACGCGGAGCGTGGGAACGATCAGTACGGGGTCAAACCTTTTTGTACAGCTGACTGCCTTCCTTCTTGAACCGCTCGGCCTGTTCCGCCAAGCCTTGGGCGATGTCCACGTCGACCGCGTCGATCCGCTGGTTGGCCGCGTATTCGCGGACTTCCTGAGTGATCTTCATCGAGCAGAATTTCGGCCCGCACATCGAACAGAAATGCGCGACCTTGGCCGAATCCTTCGGCAGGGTTTCATCGTGATACGAACGCGCGGTGTCCGGATCCAGACCGAGGTTGAACTGGTCTTCCCAACGGAATTCGAAACGCGCCTTGCTCAAGGCGTTGTCGCGAATCTGTGCACCCGGGTGTCCTTTGGCCAAGTCCGCTGCGTGGGCGGCGATCTTGTAGGTGATGATCCCGGTCTTCACGTCATCCTTGTTCGGCAAGCCCAAGTGTTCCTTAGGCGTCACGTAGCAGAGCATGGCGCAACCGAACCAGCCGATCATTGCCGCACCGATACCCGAGGTGATGTGGTCGTAGCCCGGCGCAATATCGGTGGTCAGTGGGCCGAGGGTGTAGAACGGCGCCTCGTCGCAGCACTCCAACTGCTTGTCCATGTTCTCTTTGATCAACTGCATCGGCACGTGGCCTGGGCCTTCGATCATGGTTTGCACGTCGTGCTTCCAGGCGATCTTGGTCAGTTCGCCAAGGGTTTCCAGTTCGCCGAATTGCGCGGCATCGTTGGCGTCGGCAATCGAACCCGGACGCAAGCCATCGCCCAGCGAGAAGCTGACGTCATAGGCTTTCATGATTTCGCAGATTTCTTCGAAATGCGTGTAGGCGAAGTTTTCCTTGTGATGCGCCAGGCACCACTTGGCCATGATCGAACCACCACGGGAAACGATACCGGTCACGCGTTTGGCGGTCAGCGGCACGTAGCGCAGCAACACACCGGCGTGAATGGTGAAGTAGTCGACGCCCTGCTCGGCCTGCTCGATCAGCGTGTCGCGGAACAGCTCCCAGGTCAGGTCTTCGGCCGCGCCACCGACTTTTTCCAGCGCCTGATAGATCGGCACCGTGCCGATCGGCACCGGCGAGTTGCGGATGATCCACTCGCGGGTTTCGTGAATGTGTTTGCCGGTGGACAAGTCCATGATGTTGTCCGCGCCCCAGCGAATACCCCAGGTCAGTTTCGCCACTTCTTCTTCGATGGACGAACCCAAGGCACTGTTGCCGATGTTGCCGTTGATCTTCACTAGGAAGTTACGGCCGATGATCATCGGTTCCAGTTCGGTGTGGTTGATGTTGGCCGGAATGATTGCGCGGCCACGGGCGATCTCTTCACGGACAAATTCCGGGGTGATGATTTTCGGCACGCTGGCGCCGAAGCTGTGACCCGGGTGTTGCTGATCCAGCAGGCCGGCGGCGCGGGCCACTTCAAGTTTCATGTTTTCGCGGATGGCGACGAATTCCATCTCGGGCGTGATGATGCCCTGGCGCGCGTAGTGCATTTGCGTGACGTTGGCCCCGGCCTTGGCGCGGCGCGGGTTGTTGACGTGGGCAAAGCGCAGCTTGGTCAATTCAGGATCGGCGAGGCGCTCGCGACCGAAGTTGGAACTCAGGCCGGCCAGACGCTCAGTGTCGCCACGGTCGTCGATCCACGCCGAACGCACATCGGCCAGGCCTTTGCGGACGTCGATCACCACGTTCGGATCGGTGTAGGGCCCCGAGGTATCGTAAACGGTAACCGGCGCGTTGATTTCGCCGCCGAAGTCGGTCGGGGTCACATCGAGGGTGATTTCGCGCATCGGCACGAGGATGTCCGGGCGCGAGCCCTGAACGTAGACTTTTTGCGAACGGGTGAACGGCTTGACCGATTGCTCGTCGACCTTGGCCGAGTCACTCAGGTTGATCGCGTTTTTTGATTTTGTAGTCGTCATCACGGGCTCTCCAGACAGCATCCAGGCAGTGGATTGTCGGAGCAGAACCTGAAAGGCACGGACGCACCAGGACCGGTGCTGTGCATCGTCGTCGAGCGTTCGATTGTCGAACAATTTCCCGGACGAAGCACAAGAGGACTCGCCGGGTGACGAGAAATCTTGTTCCCTACGCAGGCGCTAACCTGATCAGGTTCAACGGGATCCGAAATTATTCGATCTCAGCCTCATAGCAAGGCACCCCGA
>Ga0209070_100240_pt1 | contig 55318 bp, 44 predicted proteins | sample SynthPrep_5_END__FD_187205 | JGI IMG/M metagenome (GOLD analysis project Ga0209070, IMG submission 187205) | Synthetic microbial communities from Ohio, USA - SynthPrep_5_END_DS10_MetaG (SPAdes) (version 2) | ecosystem: Engineered > Bioreactor > Aerobic > Activated sludge | place: USA: Ohio... | reverse complement strand
TATTGGTTCCGCCCTTACGGCGGGTCACTTTTGAAAAGAGCCCAAAAGTAACCAAAAGGCTCTTGCCCCAACACTCGGCACCTCGCTTAGGCTCGGTGTGCCCTCACTCCGGCTTGAATCCGTGGGCCGCCGCGATGGGCCATCCTTGGCCCAGCGCGGCTAACCCGGCGTCCTGCCGGGTTACCCACGGATTCAAGCCTGCGTTCGGCCAGCGTGTTTGACGGGGCGCCTCAGATCAAGATCAAGAGCGACTCGCTTCGCATCGTGGATACGCGGACCTTGTAGGAGCCGGCTTGCCGGCGAAAAACGTGAGAACGCCGCGTTTTGTCTGATTCCCCGCGTCATCGTTGAAGACCATCGCCGGCAAGAACTAGGCGTCCCCCCGGCTCCTACAGGACCGCGTTTGCTTTTGCCTTTGCTCCACACCACTCAAGCCGGCTGTCAGGCCGCTGTGCTTTTGATTTTGATCTTAGGCGCCCCGTCAAACACGCTGGCCGGAATTCGGCAGGGATTTGGGGGGTAAACCGGCAGGGATGCCGGTTTAGCCGCCCCGCGCCATGGATGGCGCGTGGCGGCGGCCCCCCAAATCACTGTCGGATTACGGGCATACCGAGCCTAGGCGAGGTACCGAGTGTTGGGGCAAGAGCCCTTTGCTTACTTTGGGGCTTTTCCAAAGTGAGCCGCTGTAAGAGCGGAACCATAGGTGGCCGTTACCCAAATAATGGATATGCCCCCAACCCATCACCTACAACAAAAGCGCCCCAACCTCACGGCTTCCGACACCACGCAAATACGTCTGATACAACGCAGCGTACGCGCCACCCCGCGCGATAAGAGCCGTATGCGGCCCCAACTCCACCACCTGCCCATGCCTCACCACCGCAATCCGGTCCGCATCACGAATCGTCGCCAGTCGATGCGCAATGATGATCGCCGTACGCCCCTCACACAGCCGCCGCAACGCCCGCTGAATCCGCCGCTCCGTATGAATATCCACTGCCGACGTCGCCTCATCCAGCACCAACACCGCAGGATCCGCCAAGTAAGCGCGAACCAGACACACCAGCTGCCGTTGACCGTGGCTCAAGTGCGCCCCCAGAGGGCCAACTTCAGTGTGGTACTGATGAGGCAGACGCTCCAACACTTCGTCGGCACCCAACTCACGGGCGGCAGCGATCAGCGTACTGTCGTCGGCCCGGGGCGCGGCCAGGCGCAGGTTGTCGAGGATGCTGCCACTGAACAGCACATTGTCCTGCAACACCACGCCAACGTGACGGCGCAAGGTGTGCTGGGCCAGATCGCGTACGTCAATGGCGTCCAGCCGCACGGTGCCACTCTGCGCTTCGTAAAACCGCGTCAGCAACTGCACCAGCGTGCTTTTTCCGTGTCCGGAGGGGCCGACAATCGCCAGCACTTCACCGGCCGGTATATGCAGGTCCAGGCCCGTGATCACGGGCGCCTGCCCGTAGCTGAAGCCCACGTTGTCAAAATGCACTTCGCCGCGCGCATGCTCCAACGGCTGGGGCCTCTCACGGTCTACGATCAGCGGCGTGGTATCCAGCAGCAGGAAAATCCGCTGGGCCGAGGCCGAGCCGGTCGCGTAGCGTTCAAACAGGTCCGACAGCTCCTGCAAGGGCCCGAGGAACAAAAACACATAGAACAGACTTTCCGCGACCTGGCCGACACTCACATCACCCGCCGCCAATCCATACGCGCCCACCAACAGCAGCACCGCAATACCCGCCGAGCTGAGCAGCGCGGTGAACGGTGCAAACCATGACGAACGCACGCTGCCGCGAATCAATGCCAGGTTAAAGTCATCCAGCAAACCCCGATAACGCCGCAGGTTCGGTGCTTCCTGGGCGCATTGCTGCAACAGGCGCGCGCCGCTGACGCTTTCCACCAGGTGCGCGGTAAAGCGGCTGCGGTTCTCCGCAACCGTGGCCCAGTTACGCTGGGAAATGCGTTTGAAGCTCCACGTAGCGAGCACCAGCAACGGCACCGTCGCCACCAGGCTCAAGAAGAATCGTGGGTCGATGCGCCACAGCATCAGCGAGGCCAGGCCACAGCGCAGCACCGCGCCCAGCAGTTCCGGTGGGCCCTGGATCACCAAGGGTTCGAGGGCGTCGACGTCGCGGTCGACCCGGGAAATGATGCGCCCTGCACGGGTCTGGTCGAAGTAGCTCACGCTCAGGCTTTGCACATGGGCGAACACCTTCACGCGCAAGGCATTCAACACCCGGATCGCGGCGCTTCCGGCAATGAACTGCGAGACCCCGGCCAGCAGGAAGCGCGCCAGCCAACTGGCCGCCAAGCCCAGCCCCAGCCATACCACCAGACGCTCGTCCAGCAGCCAGTGGTCGTCCTGTTGAATCAGCCCGCGATCCAGCAGTTCGCGCACGAACCACGGCCGTAGGAAAACGGTGAACACCAGCAGGATTTCGATGCTGATCACCGCCAGGATCTGCCGGCGGATGGGCCTCAGTAAAGGCAGCAAGCGCTTGAACATGCTGCGATCCAGGGTTTTTTTGGCCAGCATTTCTTCGATTTCGATGTCGCTCAAGGCTTTGCCTGGCAGCGGGTTAGCCATGGTCGATCCCCAGCAAGTCGCGGTAGTACGGATTGGATGATTGCAGGTCGGCGTGCGGGCCTTCGGCGCAGATCTTGCCGTTTTCGAGCACTAACACGCGGTCCGCCAGTAGGAGGGTCGAGAGCTTGCTGGAGATCACCAACACCGTGGTGCCATGCAATTGCCGCAGGTTGTGCAGCACCTGGCGCTCGCTGATGGCATCAAGCGCGCTGGTGGCGTCGTCCAGGCATAGGATGTCCGGTTTGCCCAGCAGCGCGCGGGCCAGGCATAACCTTTGGCGCTGACCGCCGGATAGCGTCACGCCGCGATCGCCCAACGGGGTTTCCAGGCCGAGGGGCAGGCGCTGCAACACGTCTGAAGCGGCGGCGAGCCGTAGCGCCTCGCGCAGTTCCTCGTCGGTGGCAGCGGGCGCGCTGAGGCGCAGATTGGCGGCCAGGGTACCGGCGAACAGAAAGCTTTCCTGGGGCACCACGTGCACACGCTTGCGCAGCGGGCCCAGTTGCAGCTCGCGGATATCTTGCCAGCCGGCGCTGTCTGAACCCAGCAGCAGACGCCCGGCGGTGACGTCACTCAAGCGCGGCAGCAGGCCCGCCAGCAGGCTTTTGCCGGTGCCGGTGGCGCCGACCAAGGCGATGATTTCACCGGGCTGCAAGGTCAGTGAGCAGTCGTGAAGGATGTCACGGCCACCGCCTGGCGCCGTCACGCTGACCTGTTCCAGCTTGAGCCCCAGGGGACCGGCGGGCAGGGTGGCAGTACCGTTGCGGATCTCGGCCGGGGCGTCGAGCAATTGCCAGATTCGCTCGGCGCTGGCGCGGGCATCGGCGAAGGTCTGCATGACCCGGCCGATGCCCTCGATACGAAATACCAGGGTGGTGGCGATCAGCAGTGAGGTCACCAGTTCGCCAATCCCCAATTGCCCGGCTGCGACCAAGTGCGCGCCGTACACCAGGATCCACACATGCCCCAATGCAACGACCGCCTGCGGCAGCGGGATGCGTGAGCTGGAATACGCCAGTGCCTGGCGGGCCAATGCAGCGAACACCGCGACCTGATCGGAAAACCCCTGGATACGTGGCTGTTCGAGGGCAAATGACTTGATCACGCGCACGCCGCCAATGCCTTCGCTCAGGTCCTGGTTGACCCGGTCATAGGCGCTGCCTACGGCGCGGTCCAGGCTTACCAATCGTTCGGTCTGGCGCACGAAAATCCACAACCCGGTGACCGTCAACAGTAGCGGCACCAGCCCCAGCAACGGGTGGTACCAGCTCAATAGGCCCACCGTGGCGAGCACCACCAGCGGGGTTTCTACCAACTGGCGCCAGAAGGTGATCAGCGCATCGCGCACCTTGTCCGCGTCGCGGGTGGTCCGGGTGATCATCTCGCCCATGCCGTGCTGCCAGTGATAGCCCAGGTGCAGGCTTTGCACCTGGGCCAGGATGCGTTCGCGCAGGCGCGTCAGCAGTGCCTGGCTGATCACCAGCGAAAGCACGCTGGCGATGTATTGCAGCACACCGCGCCCAAGCGCCACGGCGAGCATCAGCCCCAGCCAATACCAGCCAAGGCTCGCGTCCAGGCTACCGTCGGCGTTATGGACCACGGCGCGGCCGGCGCTGACATCATTCACCGCATGCCCGATCAGCCATTGTTGCCAGACCAGCCCCAAGTTGATGGCCACGTACAGCGCAGCCACCAGGGTGAATCGCCAGGGCATTTCCCGGTAGATCGCCAGGCTGCGTAGAAGAGGGTGTTGTTCGATCATGAAAAGCTCATCAGGCAAAAACAGGAAAGGGCCGCGGACGGCCCGAATGGCTTATTTTCGGGTGGCGCCCTGGGTTTCCTTGGCATTCAGGATCGCGGTGTATTCGCCTGGGTCCACACCGTTGAGGTAGTAGTTACCCACATGGTGCAAGCGCCAGCGGATCGGGTCGTGGGTGGTGTGCACGCGGGCGTTGCGCCAGAAGCGATCCAGGTTCCACTTGCTCAGCGAGGAACTGGCGCCTAGCAGCGAGAAGATATCGCTGGAGATCTTCAGCGAAGCGCTGTCGGAATGCGCGCGGGCGGTGGCCACCGAGAGGATCAACTCATCCTGCAGTTCCTTGTTCTCCGGATTCAGTTCATGCAGGTCGAACACCCGCGCCGCATCACGCAACAGGGATTCAGCCGCTCGCAGGGCCACCGCGTATTCGCCGATCTGCTTGATGATATGCGGCTCTTCATTGGCGTGTTCGACGCCGCTTTCCACCCACGGCCGGGCGTTGTGCTTGAGATAGTCGACTGCCGCGGCCAGGGCGCCGGCGGCGATGCCGGTGTCGATAGCGGCGTGGAGGATCTGCGGGAAGGTCAGCCCTGTGCGTTTCATCGGGCCTTTGCGACGTGACACGTAGTCTTCGTCCAGCACGATGTTGTCGAACTTCACCGTGCCGCTGACCGAGTTCTTCTGGCCGAAGGCTTCCCAGTCATCCACCAGCGTGAGTCCCGGTGCATTGCGGTTGAGTAGCACGCCGGCGCCGCCGTCATCGGAGGCGGCCGTGAGCGAGATCCATTCGGCCAGATAGGAGCCCGTGGAGTAGAACTTGCTGCCATTGAGCACCAGCGCGCCATCTTCGCGGCGGTCGACGCGGGTCTTGAGCGCGAATTTGCTCTTGCCGCCCACCTCGGCCAGCGCATTGCCGAAGCGTTTGCCTGCCAGCACGTCACTGACCAGGCGATCACGCACCGCCTCCGGGTAGCCGGTGAAAACCCCGCGCAGCATCACGTTGTGGATCTGCAGCAGTTGCCCGACGCCGCCATCGGCCACCGAGATGATGCGCACGGTTTCAACGATGGTTTGCACCGAAGCGCCGAGCCCGCCAAAGGCCTTGGGCACGCCGATGGCGGTGATGCCGCTTTCGGACAGCAGTTGCGCCTGGCGCCAGGGCAGTTGGCCGTTCTGCTGGCTGTCGGCAGCGATGGCGGCGATTTCCACCGCGATGTCCTTGGCGGCAGCAATGGCCTCGGCTTCGCTATGCAGTTGGCGAACGGGCGCCTGTTCAAATGTAGTCATGCATTCATCCTTCTGGTTTGGTTCGCATCCTGTAGGAGCCCGGCTTGCCGGCGATGGTGTTTTCAAGAACGCCATCGCCGGCAAGCCGGGCTCCTACAAGGGGGTGCGGTGTTGGAATGGGCTTGAGCAAGTTCCAAGCCAATGTGAAAAGCCATGCTGTACAGGGGCTGCGCAGGCTGGGGTGCTGCTGGAGAAGCAGCTCGAGCAAGTGGCTGCTGGCGCAGCAACAGTGCTGTTGGCAGGTCAGCAGTCGCCTGCTCCAGCAAGCACCAATACCCCCGCAAACCGGGGCTCACGCCGATTGGCACGGCCTCTGCAATACCTCCCTCCACTGACTTGCCCAACTCAATGGAGCTGCCCATGACCCTTTCCGCTGTCCTGCCCACGCCTGAGCTTGAGCAGATCTGGTTCACCCGCTGCCCGGTGCCCACTGCGTCCGGCATCGCCTACAAACTGGGGTGGTTGACCGAAGAGTTCGCCCCGGATGGCCTGCCGGTGTCCACGTTGCAGGAGGCTCGCCAACTGGGTCGCCACCATTACGATCATGATCTGCCGGGGCTGTTTCGCGAAGGCGGCAATGTCCCCGCATTGGCAGCACGTGCTGCAGGTGCGCCAAGCCGATTGATCGGCCTGACCTGGATCGAGGAGTGGCAGACCATTCTGGTCCGTCCGGACTCCGGCATCACCCGGCCCGAAGACCTGAAAGGCAAGCGCCTGGCCCTGCCGGCCTGGGGCGACAGTCGCCCCGGCAGCATCGCTCGAGCCATGACCCTGCACGGCTACAAGGGTGCATTGAGCCTTGCCGGCCTGGGGTTTGATGACGTGGAGCTGGTGGAAGTGGCGTTGCACGACCAAGAGCAAGCGCCGGACCCGCAACAAGGGCTTCAGCGCCTGTGGTCGGGCCTGGATTACCTGGTGCGCGGCGAGGTGGACGCGGTCTACGTCAAGGGCGCTTCGGCGGCCGATGCGGCGCGCCGGTTGGGCCTGGTGGTGGGGATCGACCTGGATCTGATCGCCGAACCGCGTTATCGCATCAACAACGGCACGCCTCGGCCAATCACCGTGCACCAGAGCTTGCTGGACAACCACTTTGACCTGGTGGTGCGTTTCCTTGCGCAAACCCTCAGCGCGGCAGATTGGGCGGCGAACCATCGCGACAGCCTCAACGCGATTCTCGAAGAGGAAACCCGCGCCGGCAGTGCCGGAGTCGCCGAAGCCTATCGCGGCGATTTCCACACCACCCTGGCGCCGGATCTGTCGGCACTGCGCCTGGAATTCCTCACCACCCAAAAAGACTTTCTCTACCTGCACGGCTTCCTGGAACGCGATTTTTCTATCGTCGACTGGGTCGATCCGCGCCCTCTGCAAGCTGCCCATGAACTGTTGGCCAAGCGCCGCGCCTGAAACCGGAGAACTCACATGACTGCCATTGCCCACGCTCAACCGATCAGCCTCGAACTGCAGGCCTTTGTCGACAAAGTGCTGCTGGAGGCCGAGGAGGCTTTCACCGTATTCCGTGAAACCAACACCATCACTGCCAATGGCACCGTCGGTTTTATCGAGCGCGTGCCCGGCCAGGAACTGCTGGTGTCGGTGAACTACGGCGGCCCGTGGAACTACCGTAAACCGCTGCAAGCCACCGTCACCGACTTTGCCGGCAATGTGATCCTCGGCAAGGGCAAAGGTGGCCTGGGGCGCTACACCAAGCTGTTCCAGCAACACCCGGACGTGACCACCGTGTCCCACGTGCATTCGCCGTACCTGGGGGCCTGGGCCCAGACCCACCGCACATTGCCGTTCCATTACGTTCCGGTCCAGCGCTATCAATTGGCCCGTGAACTGCCGGTGTACATCGACCGTCGCCAGCAGGAAGTGGACTTCATCCTCGACAAGATCGCCGAGAACCCCTTCAACCTGGCGATCCTTGAAGCCAACGGCGGCTCCACCGTGTGGGGCAAGCAAGGGCTGCGCGCCACAGCGGAATTCATCCTGTTGCTGGAGGAGGGCGCACAGCTGCAATTGCTCGCCGATGCACTGGGTGGTTCCCGCGCTTATGGACCGGGCGTGTTGACCCAGCAGTGGAAGATGAGCGGGCTGTTTGAACAGGCCACCGCGCTGGGCCTTGTACCCGCCATCGACCGCAAAAACTAAACACACCGCGAACCCCTTGTAGGAGCCGGCTTGCCGGCGATGGCGGCGGTACATCCAACATTGATGTTGCCTGATGCACCGCTATCGCCGGCAAGCCGGCTCCTACAGGGATGGCTATATATTCAAGGATGTTTGTCATGGCTGTAAAAATTCTCTGGTACCTCACTACGCCTGACGGACCTTATCCGTGGGAACCCGAAGGTCGCTGGAAAACCGACTTTCAACACCTCAAACAACTCGCGGTCGCCAGCGATCGCCTCGGCTACTACGGCTCGCTGCTCGGCTCCAGCCCCAACGAAAGCCTTGCGGTTGCCGCCTCGCTGATCGACGCCACCCAACGCCTGCGCTTTTTGGTGGCGCAACACCCGGGCGAGCTGTCGCCGGCGGTTCTGGCCAAGTGGGCGCTGACGTTCGACCAGTTCTCCAACGGTCGCCTGCTGTTCAACGTGGTCAACGGCAATGACGCCGGCCTCGCCACCCTCGGCGTGCACTATCCCCATGACGAGCGTTATGCATTCAGCCTCGAATACTGGCGAGCGTTCCAGGGCTTCTATGCGGGTGATACGCGGGGCTATGACGGTGATTACGTCAAGCTCGCCCCCCGGACGCCGGGCGCCGCCAGCCATCCCTTGGGTGGCTGGCATCCGCCTTACCAGAAACCGGGTATCCCGCTCTGGGGCGCCGGCACCTCGGGGCCGGGCGTCGAGCATTCGGTACAACTGCTGGATGTGTACCTGAGTTTCGCCAACACACCGCCGAAACTCGGTGACAAGTTCCGCAAGGTGGCGGCCGAAGCCGCGAAGATCGGCCGCGAGCTGACCTTTGGCACCCGCCTGCAGATCATCGTGCGCGAGACCGAGGAAGAAGCCTGGGCCCACGCCGAAAAGCTGCTGCAACGCACTTCGCTGCACACCGCGCGAAATGCGATTGAGCGCCAGTTGCCGCCCGGTGTGAGCTTCGAGGAGTTCCACAGCGACGACCCACAAACCCAGCGCAACGTCGAGACCATCCGCGCCGGGCGTTTGCCCTCCGCGCGTGAGCTGGAGGTCTACCCCAACGTGTGGTTGGGCCCGAGCCTGTTCGGTTTCAACATCCTCGGCCCGGCGGCGGGTACCTACCTGGTGGGCAGCGCTGAACAAGTCGCCGAACGTATTCGCGAATATGAAGCCCAGGGCACCTCGGCCTTCATCCTCTCCGGTTTCCCGCTGATTGACGAAGCCCACCGCGTGGCAGACCTGCTGTTTCCACTGCTGGACCTGGACCACGGTTTTGAAGTACCGCGCCTGGGTGTCACGCAAACGACTGAACAGCGCGAAGAGGCTTGATCGATGAATGATGGATTTTCCCGCCGAGCGTTTCTCGGCCATAGCCTGGCCATTGGCGGCGGCTTGCTGCTCGCCGGTTGTGACAGCGGCGCAGCCTCCCAGGGCGCGGCGGTGCTCACCCGCAAACCGGTGAGCGGCGGCCGCCTGCGCGTCGGCATTATCGACGGCGACCAGTCCGGCAACCTGGATGCGCATAAACCGGTGGGCGGCGGGATCATTCGCGGTTGGGCGCTATACAGCAAGTTCTGGGAATGGAACACAGACGTCAGCACACGCCTGGCCCTGGCCGAGTTTGCCGAGCCGAATGCCGATGCCAGCGCCTGGACCATCCGCATCAAGCCGGGCCTGGAATTCCACCACGGCAAGACCATCGGCGCCGATGACATGCTGTTTTCGTTGCTACGCCTCACCGATCCGAAACTGGCCTCGCCGTTTGCTGGGTTGGTCGGTGCCATCGACCGCAACGCGTTGCGCAAGCTGGATGAGCGCACCATCGAAATCCGTTTCAAGCAGGGCCAGAGTTTCTTTCCACTGGATGAAACCCTGATCAGCTTTGGCGGCATCGTACCGACGGACTACGACCCGATCACCAACCCGGTGGGCGCCGGCCCCTACAAACTCAAACGTTTCGTGCCTGGCCAGCGCTCGCTGTACGAACGTTTCGAGAACTACTACAAGCCCGGCCAACCTTACGCCGATGAGCTGGAAATCATCGAATTCAAGGACCAGGTGTCCCGCGTCGCCGCCTTGCGCGCCGGGCAGATCGATGTCGCCAGTGGCGTGCAGGCTGAGCACAGCGCATTGCTCAAGGCCGATTCGCGGTTGTCGCTGTGCGTATCGCCGAGTACCTCGTTTACTGGCTTCAACCTGAACCTGGCCAAACCACCGTTTGATGACGTGCGGGTGCGGCAGGCCTTCCGCTTGCTGGCGGATCGACAAGAGCTGGTAGACCGTGGCCTGACCGGGTTCGGGCGGGTCGCCAACGATCTGTATTCGCCCCACGACCCCACTTACAACCACGCTATCGCGCAACGTCCTTACGACCTTGAACAGGCGCGCTCGCTGCTGCGCCAGGCCGGGCAGACCGATTTGCGGGTGGCGTTGACCACCCCACCAGGACCCGGTGTGAATGCCGCCTTGGTATTTGCCCAGCAAGCAAAAAAAGCCGGTGTGGACGTGCGTGTCACCCAGGTTGACGGCGCGGTCTTCAATGGTCCGCAACGCGAACAATGGCAACTGTCGCCAGGCTCTACACCGGCCCGAGGCTTTCTGGCGTCGGCGCTGCACAACGACGCGCCGCTGGCGATCTATAACCGCAGCAATTTTCATGATCGGCGTTTCGACGACCTCTATCGCCAGGCCCTGGCTCAGCCCGATCTGGAGCTGCGCAAAAGCTTGGTGCATGAAGCCCAGCAAATCCAGCACGAGCGTGGCGGCCTGTTGATCTGGGGCTTTAACGATGTGCTGGACGCGGCGTCCGTGAAGGTCGGCGGCCTGACGCCGGAGCAGACCACCTTCGCTTCCTGGCGTTTTGACGAGTTGTGGTTGAACCATGTCTGAGCCGTCCTGCAAGTCCCCGCGCACACCTGCGTGGCTGTCGTGGTTTATCGGGCGCCTGGGTTATGGCCTGCTCACCGCCTGGGTGATCAGCCTGGTGGTGTTCATCGCTACCCAGGCGCTGCCCTCGGACCCGGCGCGGGTGATCCTCGGCCCGGATGCGCCGCTGGAAAGCATCCTCACACTCCAGCACCAGTTGGGCCTGGACCAGCCGATCCTCTGGCAATACCTGCGCTGGTTCGGCTCAGCCTTGAGCGGCGATCTCGGCGAGTCGCTGGATTCGAATGCGCCGGTCAGCGACATCCTGTGGGGCCGATTGGGCTACACGCTGGTGTTGCTGACGGGGGTGATCCTGGTCGTGGTGCCCGCCGCACTGGCGCTCGGCGTTGCCTTGGCGCTGCGCCGGGACAGTCGACTGGACCGTTGGAGCCTGTCGCTGCTGATCTTTCTCAAGGCCACGCCAGGCTTTTTGTTGGCCATTGGCCTGGTGCTGCTGTTTTCCATGCCGCACATGGACTGGCTGCCCGCCGTGTCGATCCTCGACCCCGATCAGTCGCTGCTGCGCCAGCTCAAGTTCCTGGTGCTGCCGGTATTGGCCCTGAGCCTCACCGCGCTGCCATACCTCACGCGCATGGTGCGTGCTGCGATGATCGAAGCGCTCGATTCCGATTACGTGGTGGCGGCGCGCCTGCGCGGCATTCCTTACCGGCGCATCGTGTGGGGGCACACCTTGCCCAACGCATTGGTCCCCGCGATCCAGGGCGTGGCGCTGACCCTGCGCACGCTGATCGGCGGCGCAGTACTGGCCGAGGTGATCTTCAGCTACCCCGGCATCGGGACGGCCCTCAACGCGGCAATCCAGATGCGCGACCTGCCGATGATCCAGGCAATCGTGCTGGTGATCACCCTGGCGGTGGTGCTGATCAACCTGTTGGCCGACCTGTTGACCGTGCTGCTCACGCCCAAGCTGCGCACGGCGCGCCGGGTCACGATGATTCAACGCAACCGCCGGGGCATCACGCCGTGGTGGCGGCGTTCGCGAGGTGATGCATGAACGAGCCGCAAATCCGCAACGGTGCACTGGTCACGGCGCTGGTGATTGCTTTCGCGTTGCTTGGCCCTTGGCTGGCGCCCCAGGGTTCGACCGATATGGTGGGGCCGGTGTATGGCGCGCCTACGGGGTCGGCGTGGCTGGGGTATGACTTTTTGGGGCATGACGTGCTGTCGCGCTTGCTCAACGGCGGCTTGTCGGTGCTGTGGATGTCGGTGGCGGCGGCGAGTATCGCGTTGGCCATCGGCAGCACGCTGGGCTTGCTGGCGGGGCTATCACGGCGTCGCCTGGACCAGTTGATCACGTGGTCGGCGGATGTGTCCCTGGCCTTTCCCGACCTGATTCTGGTGCTGTTGATCGTCTCGATGCTGGGCCGCGCGCCGTGGCTGATTGTGTTGACCGTGTCCATCGCCTTCATCCCGGGCGTGATTCGCCTGGCGCGCGCGAGTGCCGTGGCGGTGGCGGGGCAGGAGTTTGTCGAGGCGGCGCAGATGATGGGCTATTCGCGGCGCAGAATCCTGTTCAAGGAGATTCTGCCGAACATCCTCACACCGCTGCTGGTGCACTTCGGCAATATGTTGACCTGGGGCGTGGGCATGCTCTCGGGCTTGAGCTTTCTCGGGTACGGCGTGGCGCCGCCCACGGCGGACTGGGGCTTGATGATCAATGAAAACCAGGCCGGCTTGCTGGTGCAGCCGTGGGCGGTACTGGCCCCGGCGATACTGATCGGTGTGTTTGCCTACGGCACCAATATCCTCGCCGAAGGCATCGGCCGGCGCAGCGCACGGATGGGAGACAAGCAGCCATGAACGCGATAACGGAGATCGACACTGGGGTCCTGCAGGTCCTTGACCTGCGTGTGGAGTTGCCGGGGCAGGTGGATGTGGTGTCGGGCATCTCGTTCAGCCTGCAGGCCGGTGAGATTCTTGGGCTGGTGGGGGAGTCGGGGTCGGGCAAGACCACCCTGGCGACCGCGTTGCTGGCCCATGCACGACGGGGTGCACGGATTGTCGATGGGCAGGTGCAGGTGGCAGGGCAGGCCTTGTTGAGCCTGGAGGGTGAGGCGTTGCGTCGTGCACGCGGCAGCCTGATCGGCTATGTGGCACAGGACCCGGCGACGGCGTTGAACCCTGCGCTGCGCATCGGTCACCTGCTGCGCGAAACCCTGGCGGTGCATCCCTCGGGGCTCGACCGTGCGGCGCAGCAACACCGTATCAGCGAGACCTTGCGTGACGTCGGTTTGCCGCAAGACCCTGAGTTCCTGCGCCGTTTCCCTCATCAATTGTCCGGCGGCCAGCAACAACGGGTGATGCTCGCGCTGGCCTTTGTGCTGCGCCCGCGCCTGATCGTACTGGATGAACCGACCACCGCCCTCGACGTCAGCACCCAGGCGCATATCCTCGCGACCCTGCGTCGACTGTGCAAAAGCCAGGGTGTGGCGGCGGTGTATGTGTCCCATGACCTGGCGGTGATCAAGGACCTGGTAGACCGGGTGATGGTGATGTACGCCGGGCGCATTGTTGAAATGGCGTCGCGAGATAGATTATTCAGTCGGCCATCCCATCCGTACACCCGTGGCTTGCTGGGGGCGATACCGGACGTGGCCGGGCGGCGTGAGTTGAAAGCGATTGCCGGGCATGCCCCGGCGCCGGGGCAGCGGCCGCCAGGGTGCAGTTTCGGGCCGCGTTGTGAGCGGTTCAGCGCAGCATGCCAGGCGCTGGAGCCGCAATTGCACGCACTGGACGTTGGCCATGAGGTGGCGTGTATCGCGCCCCACGTTCAGCCACTGCAAGCGATTGCGCTGGCGCCAATTGCGATAGCCTCGGCCCAGATTGCACCAGCACTTTTAACGATCAGCGGCTTGAATGTCGCCTATGACCGCCAGGTTTTATTCGATATCACGCTGCAGGTGCAGCCGGGTGAGTGCCTGGCATTGGTCGGCGAGTCCGGTTCTGGCAAGACCAGCCTGGCGCGGGCAGTGGCAGGCCTTGGCGAAAACGCCGAAGGGGCGTTGAGTTACGCCGGTCGACCGCTGCCCCTGCAGTCTCGCCAGCGTGATGCGGGCTTGCGGCACCAGATTCAGTACATCTTCCAGAACCCGTATCGGGCCTTGAACCCACGGCAAACGGTGTACCAGACCCTGAGTGCGCCGTTGGAACACTTCTTCAAGATCAAGGGCGCAGCTGCGCGACAGCGGGTTGATGCGGTGCTTGAACGTGTGTCACTGCCGGCTTCAGTGGCCGATGTCTATCCCCATAGCCTGTCAGGCGGCGAGCGCCAGCGCGTAGCCATCGCCCGTGCGCTGTTGTGCGAGCCGAGGCTGTTGATCTGCGACGAGATCACCTCGGCGCTGGACGTTTCGGTGCAGGCCTCGATACTGGACCTGCTGCGCCAGTTGCAGCGCGAAGGGCTGACGCTGCTGTTTGTCACCCATGACCTCGGCGTGGTGCGTGCGATTGCAGATCGGGTACTGGTGTTGAAGACGGGTAGGGTGGTGGAGCAAGGCGTGGTTGATGAGGTGCTGGATAGGCCGCAGGCGGCGTATACGCGGGCGTTGCTTGAGCATTCGCCGTCATTGGGGTGACGGGCACCGCTGCGCGATGCGACGATTCGACAAGCCGGCTCCTACAGGTTTGTGCCGCACACCTATACACGCGATCTACTGTAGGAGCCGGCTTGCCGGCGATGGCGTCATACGCCCTTACGCAACCCTGGCCTGCCTGCGCCGTGCTTCTTCACGCACCGCCGGAATGATCCACCGCCCATAATCCACGGTGTCATACAGCGGGTCATACCCCCGGTTCAAAAACGTCGTCACGCCCAAATCCACGTAATCCAACAACGCCTGCGCCACCGTCTCCGGCGTGCCGACCAAGGCGGTGGTGTCGCCATAGGCGCCAACGGCCGTGGCGGTTGGCATCCACAGTGCACGATCGTGACGATCACCCCGTGCCGCCGCCGCGAGCAAACGTTCCGAACCGGTGCCCTTGATGCGCTTTTGCCACGGGCTGCCGGCTGCGAACTGCGGGTTGGCCTTGATCTGTGCGAGGATCTGTTCCGCACGCTGCCAGGCCAGTTCTTCGGTCGCGCCCAGGATCAAGCGCACCGACAAACTCACCCGCGGCGCTGTAACCCCCGCCGCCTGTGCCGCGGCCTTGAGCTTGGCAATCTGCTCCGCCACGCCATTCAACGGCTCGCCCCACAGCGCATACAAGTCTGCGTGTTTCACCGCGATCTGGTAGGCGATGTCCGATGAGCCGCCAAACGAGATCGGGATGTGCGGCTGTTGCAGCGGCTTGACCGGTGAAAAGGCTCCCTTGATGTTGAAGTACTTGCCCTCGAAATCGAAGGGTTCCTCCGCGGTCCAGGTGCGTCGCACGATCTGCAGGTATTCATCGGTGCGTTGGTAGCGCTCGGTCTTGTCCAGCAGGAAGTCACCTTCCTGCGGCTCGGCGGTGATACCGGTGATCGCGTGCAGGCGAATACGCCCGCCGCCGGTGGTGTGGTCCAGCGTGGCGAAGGACCGCGCAGCGACGGTCGGCGCCGTGAGGCCCGGACGGTGGGCGATCATGAAGCCCAGCCGCTCGGTATGCGCCGCCGCGTAGGCGGCGATCTGCAAGCTGTCGGCGCTGCCGGGGCCGCTGGCGATGAGCACGCGGTCGAAGCCGGCATGTTCATGGGCGCGGGCGTGGTGACGGATAAAGTCGAGGTCGAAATCCGGGCTGCGCACGCCACGGGTTTCGGACCACTGGCGGGGGAAAATCATGCCGACAAATTCAATGGACATACGGTGCTCCTGGATCAGAATTGATAGTCGACCTGTGCCAGCAAGGTGCGGCCAGGCATGGGTTGCAAGAAGGTATTGGTGGAACCGGCCAGGCCGCTGACGAAATTCAGTTCATTGGTCAGGTTCAGCACGCGCAAGGTGGTGCTCCACTGCGGCTGGCGGTAATACACGGCGAGATCGAGGTTGTATTCGTCGGGGATCTTCACCGTCTTGCTCAGGTTCAGGTACCAACTGCTGGTCCACCAGCCGGAGAGTTCGGCACCGAAGCCAGAATCGAAGCGATAGTCCACGTAGCCGCTGGCGGTGTACTCAGGAATCTGTACCGCGTCGTAACGCCCGGAGGGCCGCTGGTTGAGGCTGTTGTTGTCGCCAAACACAGTGCCGTTGTCGGGAATGAAGCCTGCTGAAGCAAAGCCCGCCTGTGAGGTGAACTCGTTGTAGGCGTTGAGCTTGGACAGGTTCAAGCCGCTGCGCAGGTGGTCATCCGGTTGGTAGCGCACGGTGGCTTCCACGCCCTTGATCATCAGCCGGGCGATGTTGTTATTGCTGTCGGGTGCCTGGTCGCGGGCCTGCTTGAACGCGGCCAAGGTCATGAACAACTGGTTGGGCACGGCTTCGACCTTGACGCCGACTTCGTGCAGCACACTCAGGCTCTGGAATGCCAGCGGGTTGAGTTGGTTGGCACCGGTGCCGCTGCCCCAACCCAAACCGTTGGAAAAGAACCCGGTATTGACCGCCAGCGAGCGGTCGAAGGTGTAGTACAGCGTGGTGTTTTCGGTGGGCTTCACGTAAGGGCTGACTTGAAATGCAAATAGCCGGTAGTTGTCGCTGTCCTTGCGCCTGTTGCCGCCTGCGAGCACGAACGGGTTGTCGATTTCGGCCTGGATCCAGCTGCGGCTGGCGCCAATGTTCAGGCCGAAATACTCGCCGTACTTGAGGTTGTGCTGGCTGAACAGGGTCTTGGTGGTCCAGGTGCTTTCAGCGGTGTAGGGCGCTACGGATTCGGTGTACAGGCCATGCCCTGCCGCGTACATCGGCGGCAGGTTGAGCCAGCCGTAGTTGTTGGAGTATTGCGGCACCCCGGGTTGGCCGATCCACGCAGCATTGCCGCCAGCAGGGTTACTGCCGTCCAGGCCGAGCAGGTCGCCGGGGTTCTTGCCGGAAGGATTCTGGGTCAAGTCGTAGGCGTTGATGGTTGAGCCAAAGCTGTTATTGGCGGCAATCGATTGGTTGAATTCGCGGCGGTAGATCAGGCCGGTGTTGCTGTCGTCGCGCAGGGTCCAGCCGCCCAATCGGGTTTCATTGCGTGAGCGAAACTCGAAACGGTTGTCGAAAATGTTGTCCTTGGACTGCACCTGGAACGCGCCCACCGCGTCGGTGATGTCCTTGGAGCGTTCATAGAACGTGCTGTTGGCCACGGTAATGCTCGGCGACAGGTCGGCCTCGATGCGCAGTTGCGTGGTAAAGCGCCGCGAGCTGCTTTCATCCTCCTTGCGCTGCCCGGTCTGCGACGACAGCGACTGTTCGCCATTGCCGGCCAGCGTCGGGTCATACACCCAACCGCGCAGGCTGCCGGGGTTGGTCTGGGTGTTCGGCGAGGCGGCCTGGAAGCTGCCGTCGACCACGCTGTATTGGCCTTGTGCATTGCGCTGGCGCTTGACCCAGCCCAAGGTCGGCGCGTCTGCAGCGCCGGACGCCAGCACCGGTGACCATAGGGTGTTGCCGTTCTGGATGATGGGCGTGGCACGGCCGGCGTAGTACTTGCCGTGGTCCACCAGGTTCTGCGTGGCGCGGTTCCAGCCGTGGGTGATGTTGTAGTCGTAATAGTTGTCGTAGCTGGCGTTCCAATCGACGCGAACGTTGTCGTTGCGCCAGGCGAGGGCGCCGTAGAACGCATCGAAATTATTGTCGACGTTGTCGTAGAAATCCTGCTGGCGCTGCTTGGTGATGCTGACGCGGTAGGCCAGGTTGTCGCTCAGCGGGCCGGTGTTGTCGAGGCTGAATTTATTCGAGCTGCGTGACGTGCCGTCCGGCACCCATGACCCCAATTCACCGCTGAGTTTGGTCTTGAACTCATTGAAGTTCGGTTTTTTGCTCAGGTAATTGACGTAACCGCCGCTGCCGGACACTGAGCCGTAGGTCACCGAGGATGGGCCAGCCACGATATCGGCGCCTTCATAGGCGTTGAAGTTGGCCGGATGGCGCACCGCATAACCGCGCTGGCCGTCCTGGAAAATCTCCGAACCCTGGGCGCGGAACTGCGGGGCGATCCCGGCGTTCTGGCCGCCGCCACGGGTGATGCCAGGTGCGTATTTGACCAGGTCATCAGCGCTGTGGATCGAGCCGTTGGCCAATTGCTCGGCATTGATCTGCACCACCGAGCGTGGGGTGTCGAGCACTTTGGTTTCGGTGCCGCCGTACACCGAGGTCGGCGGCCGGGTGGGCAGGGCGTCGTCATCCGACTCGGCGCTACTGGCTTGCACCGTCACGGTCTGCAGTTGGGTATCAGCGGCAAAGGCCTGCAGCGGCAGGGTTGCGGCCAGCAACAGGGTTAAACGCAAGGCGATAGCGTGCATGGCAGAAATGCCCCATAAAAAAGAGTGAAGGGCGCACGACCCTCGTAGGAGCCGGCTTACCGGCGATGGCGTCCGTTTGATCGGCGCAGGGCTTGAGGGCCCCACCGCCGGCAAGCCGGGCTCCTACAGAGGGGGGGCGGTTTCATTGGGTCAGGCCGTGTCTTTGAGCCAGAGCTTCTCGAATCGCCAGGTGCTGAACAGCGACTCTTCGGCCTGGATGCCACCCACGCGGGTCGATACGCTGTCGAGCAGGTCGGCGTAGCCCCAGATCAACATGCCACCGCGTTCGTACTGGATCTGCTGCACCTGATGCACCAGGGCCTTGCGTTTTTCCAGGTCGGGCTGGGCCATGGCGGCAAGGAACAGTTCACTGAAGTGCGGGTCGTTGAAGTGGGTCTTGTTTGACACCGCAAACGGCGCGTCGGTGTGTATCGCGCTGGCCAGAAACGGTGCGCCAATGCTGCCGCCAGTGCTCAGGGTCCAGTCGTTTTTCAGCGGGCCCTGGAAGGTGGCAAGGTCGACTTGTTTGACCTTCAGGGTCACGCCGATGCGCTTGGCTTGTTCGGCAAGGACCAGCGCTGAACTCAAACCCTGTCCCGGTGTAGTGATCAATTCCACCTCGAGGTTTTCCTGGCCGGCGTCCTTGAGCAATTGCGCTGCGCGTTGCGGGTCGTAAGCGCGTGGGCCGAGGCTGTGGTTGAAGGTCGGATCGCTGGGTGCATACAAGTCGTTGGCTACGCGACCCTGGCCGTTCAGCGCGCGGCGTACCAACTCCTCCCGGTCCGCCAGCAAACGAAACGCCTCGCGTACCCGTGGGTCGTTGAACGGCGGCTTTTCCAGGTTCATGTCGAAGGACAGCCAATTGCCAGACACCGACTTGATCACCTGCAGGCGCGGGTCTTTTTGCAGGATCGGCAATTGCTCGGTGGGCAGCACATTGGCCATGTCGATCTGCCCGGCACGCAGGGCGGCGAGGCGGGAGACTTGGTCCTTGAAGTCGATGATTTCAAGTTCATCCGCGTAGGGCTTGCCGTCTTTGTAGTAATTCTCAAAGCGGGTGAACAACGAACGCTGGCCGGGGGTAAAGCTTTTCAACTTGTAGGGGCCGGCACCCACCGGGTTGGTGACTGGATGGTAATCCACCGGGACGATGCCGCCGAAGTTGACCCAGGTTTCCGCCAGCGGCATGTAGCTGCGGCCTTCGCGAAAGCTCAGGCGCACGGTGCGATGGTCCAGCTTGACCAGATTGTCGCGATCCACCCAGTGCAACAGCGCAGCATAGGGCGAAGCCAGTTGCGGGTCGGTGAGGCGGCGGATCGAGAAGATCAGGTCGTCGGCATCGATGGTCTTGCCGTTGTGGAACTCCAGGCCCGGGCGCAGGCGCAGGGTCCAGGCGCTGGCATCGGCATTTGGCTCGGCCAGTTCGGCCAGGGCCAGGCGCGGTTGCATGTGCTCGTCCCACTCCCACAACTTGCTGTACAGCGCAAACCCGCGAACGATGCCGCTGCCCACCGGTTTATGCGCGTCCAGGTTGCCGCTCTGGTTGCCGTCGAGAATGCCCAGGCGCAAGCGTCCGCCATAACGCGGCTGGTCGTTGCCGGTCACGCCGGCCGGTGTGTCGCTCGGGCCGCAGCCGGTCAGCAGCAGGCCACCGCCGACGGTGGCGCTGTAGCCGAGAAAGTCCCGGCGGCTCAGCAGAAAGGTCATGGTCTCAGGCTCCGCCGTTGGCCGAATGCAGCTCGCGCAGCGGCTCCTGGGGTCGGCTCAGCTCGACGCGCTCGCTGCGAAAATGCGGCAGGATGTGCTCGCCGAGGCGATAGGCTTCTTCCAGGTGCGGGTAGCCCGCGAGGAAGAACAGGTCGATGCCGATGCTGTTGTACTCGCGAATCCGCGCCACCACGTTCTCGTAGCTGCCCACCAGTGCGCAGCCCGGTGGAATGCCGATATAGCCGAAGCCGGTCCACACATTCGGGTGAATGAAGAAGTCGTCGAAACCCTGGGCTTCGTTCTTCTCGGCAAAACCCTGTTCGTAGCTCAGTTTGCGCGCTGTGCGCAGCCCGGCATGCGCCGCCACGGCCTTGACCGCGCCACGGGCGATGCCTTCGTCGAAGAAACGCTTGGCCTCGGTGCGCGCCAGCGCTTCGGTCTCGCGAGTGATCACGTCGATTGACAGGCCGAAACGGATGTCGGTACGCCCCCATTTCAGTGCGCGCTGGCGCAGGTCGGCGATCAGCGCGGCGATTTCATCCGGATGCTCGGCGCGCATCAGGTAGAAGTCGGCGTGCTTGGCGGCGAATTCCCGTGCGGCAATCGACGAACCGGCGGTGCAGATCAGCGGCAGCTCGGCCTTCTTCAGCGGCCCACGCAGGCCGCCGCCGTCGGCTTTGTAGAATTTTCCATCGTAGTGGAAGGTCTCGTTGTGCCAATAGCCCTTGACCACGTCCATGAACTCGGTGGCGCGTTCGTAGCGTTCATCGTGCTCGCTGTAGTCACCGACCTGGCGCTGGATCGCGTCCGAGCCACCGTTGATGATGTTCCACACCAAACGATTGCCGGTGGCGCGCTGGTACGTCGCCGCTTGTTGCACAGCGACCCAAGGGGTGTAGTGGTAGGGCTGGAACGCAGTGACGAACTGCAGGGTGCGCGTCTCGCGGGCCAGCAATGAGCAGACGGTCCAGGGTTCTTCGCCGGTCGGCGCATTGACCATCAACGCACCGCCAAACCCATTGATCTCGGCGGCCTTGGCAATCTGGCCCAGGTAGTCGATGTAGGTAAAGTGGTCGCCCACGCTGAACCCGGAGACTGCACCGGTACTGTTGGCGCCGCCACGGTGCCAGTCGCCCCGGTTACGCGGATCGCCGGGCAGGAACTGGGTTTCGCCGTGCAACGGCAGGCGGGTGAAGAATTCGATGCTCATGAAGCCTCCTGCCTACTGGGCGGTCGGGGCGCAGATCGGGGTGATCGTCTGGTCGTTGATGACTTTGTGGGCGAACGGGATCGAGTCCTTGAGCGACGCATTGACCGTCGCGCTGTGGCCCAGGCCTTTGTACAGATGGCCTTCCACCACGGAGCCGGCGTTGCAGGCGTCCTGCATCAGCTTCACCTGGGTCGCGGCGGCGGGGGTGGTGTCTTCGGCGCCGGTGCCGATGAAGATCGGCTTGGAGGTCTTCAAGGTCGGGTACGAAACCTGCGCCAGCCACGGCGCGAGCTGCTTGCCCTTGTAGTCTTTCTTGGTGTTGGCGATGCTCAGGCCGAGACCTTCTACGTCGCCTTCCAGGGCGAACAGGCAACTGGTGCGGGCCTGTTCGAAGATCGGCAGCGCCTTGTCGGTGTAGAAGTCCGCCGGGTTGATGCTCGGGTCGTATTGCTGGGCGGCAAGCAAGGTGTAGAAGCCGTAGGCCAACGTCGGGTCGACTTTGTTGCGCACTGCCTCACTGGGGTTTTTCGCGTAGTCGAGGGTGTAGATCACGCCGGTGCCGATGCTGCCCTTGACGCCCAGGTCCGGCGCATAGGTTGCCGCGTAGGCCGCCGCGGCAAAGGCGCCCGCGCCCCCCTGGGACTGACCGACGATCAACACTTTATCGGCCAGCCCTGGTACCCCGGCCACCACAGCCTTGGCGGCGTCGAGGATGCCGTAGGCGGCCATACGGCTGTTGAGTAATGGGTGGCCACCGGGCACGCCAAGGCCCTGGTAGTCGGTGGCGACCACGGCAAAGCCTTCTTCCAGCCAGCGGTTGAGGTAAGCCACGTCACGGTAGGAACGGCCCTGCCAGGACGGCGCGCACACATCCGCCACGCCGACGGTGCCATGGCCCCAGCTTGCCACCGGCCATCCGCCGGCAGGTGGCTTGCCTTTAGGCAGGAACAAGGCGCCGGAGACCACGATGGGCGTCTTGTTGTCGATGCCGTCGGTGGAGGTGTACAGGATGCGCCGGGCACTGGCGGCATTCGCCAGGCTGATGGTGCTATCCAGCGGCTCGCTGCGCAGCAATTTGCCGGGAACGGCGGGAATGGCTTGTTCCCAGGTGTAGAACGCCGAGACGCGACCATCGCCTTGCAGCGGGTCGGGCTTGGGTGCATACACGTCAGCCGCGAACGCACTCATGGACAAGGCCAATACGCTGAGGCCGAAAGCGAAGGAATGGGGCAGTTTCATCAATCATTTCCCTATCAAGGATTCGTGCTGACCTGGCCACGCAGGGCCGGCCAGTAGTCGGTGAGTTTCAGGTCGATCAGGGCCTGGTGGGTAAAGCCGGTAGCCAGTGACGGGCCGATGTCATAGGTGTCGCGAATCAGGTGGTTGGCCAGCGCATAGGCCGTCAGAGCCTGGTAATGGGCCTTGAGCTGCGCATCACTTTTTGGCGCCCAGCGTTCTTTCCAGGCCACCGGGTCGTTCTGGTCGTCGCGACGCAGCACGCTTTCGGCGGTGCCGGCGCGGGAGGACAGTTGGTAATAGGCGTCCTGGTTCTGCGGCTGAGAAATCCACCACGCGGCCTTGACCCAAGCGGTGGCCAGCAGTTGGGTGATCTGCGGATACTGTTTTACAAAGGTGTCGGTGCCCCACAGGTCAGAGACCAATCGCCAGTCGTTGCTGCCTTGCTTGGTCGACCAAATGATCTTGCCCACACCTTTGTCTTCCAGTGCATAGGCCTCGCTGAGCAGCACTGCTGCATCGACCTTGCCGGCCGATACCGCCGCCGCGCCCACCTGTGGGTTGAGGTTGGCAATCTTGAAGTCATCGAGTTTCAGGCCCTTGCTGGCCAGGAAGTTGCTGAACGCAAACTCCCACGGCCGGCCACGGTGCAGGGCCAGGCGTTTGCCCTTGAGGTCTTCGATGGTCTGGGCGCTGGAGCCTTCGGGCACCACCAGATAGATGTTGTTGCCGCTGCCGCCGGGCACGATCAGCTTGCCCGGCACACCACCGGCTCCCGCGATCACCGATGGCAGGTCGCCGCGAACCGCGAAGTCCAGGCTGTTGTTGCTGAAGCCTTCGTTGATCTGCGGGCCGGCACCGGCGTGGGGCAGGGCGATCCACTCGAGTTTCACCCCGCGTTCGCGCAATTGCGCTTCCAGCCAGCCGTCCTCGATCACGCGCCCGGCGATGCCGCCGAATACCGGCTTGCCGCCTTGGGTGTAAGCGACGATGGCGATTTTCACTGAGGCCGGTGCGGCCTGAATGGCGGTACTCGCAAAAAGGGCGAACAGGGCGGCAATGCAGCTGCGCCATACATTTTTCATGGGGCTTCTCCCTACTTGAATTGGCAATCCCCTGTAGGAGCCGGCTTGCCGGCGATAGCGTCCATTTGAGCGCTGCAAGGCTCAGGGGCCTCATCGCCGGCAAGCCAGCTTCTACACGGGGATCGTGTTGGCAGGGAGAGAGCAGATTGCATGCCAGTCGCTGTAACAATCGCTCTAGACCGCGTACTACAAGGGTTTCAGCGGTGGTGACAGGGAGGTGATCCTGTCTCGGCTGCTGATGTGCAAACACGCAAGTGCTGGCCGATTGCTGCTCCAGCAGCAGTCAAGGGCAGGGGTGTTGGTATATTCTAAATTGGTATATATAAATATTAATTAATAATTAAATGGTATAGAAAACTTCATGCACTATTGAGCACGCGCTTTTACTGCCAGGAATGCACCATGTCGCTGATCACCCATCCCAATGCCCGCGAATTGACCAAGTCGGTGCGTGCCACCGTGCTGGTCTTCAAGGACCCGCGCTCCCAGGAATTGCTGGCGCGTATCGAGCGCCTGGCCCCCAGTGAAGCCAACACCTTGATCATTGGCGAGACCGGCACCGGCAAGGAATTGGTCGCACGGCATATCCACAATCTGAGCCGTCGCGGGCGTGAGCCCTTTGTGGCGGTGAATTGCGGTGCGTTTGCCGAAACCCTGGTGGAAAGCGAACTGTTCGGCCATGAAAAAGGCGCGTTCACCGGTGCTACCACCCACAAGGCCGGCTGGTTTGAAGCGGCCAATGGCGGCACGCTGTTCCTCGATGAGATCGGCGATTTGCCGCTGAACATGCAGGTGAAATTGCTGCGGGTTTTGCAGGAGCGTGAAGTGGTGCGTCTGGGTTCGCGCACGCCGATCCCGATCAATGTGCGGCTGGTGGCGGCCACCAACGTCAACTTGGCTGACGCGGTAGTGGCCGGGCATTTTCGCGAGGACTTGTTTTACCGTCTGCACGTCGCAACCATCCGCCTGCCCCCGCTGCGCGAACGGCCGGGCGATATCCTGCCGCTGGCCGAATTCTTCCTTGAAGAACACTGTCAGCGCCTGGGATACAACCGCGCAAGCCTGAGCATCGAGGCCGAGCGCAAGATGCTCGAACACAGCTGGCCGGGCAATATTCGCGAGCTGGAAAACGCCATTCACCACGCCTTGCTGGTGTGCCGCAACCAGCGCGTGCAACCGGCGGATCTGCATTTGGTGGACATGCGCTCTTCGGGCATTCGCCAGGACCAAGCCAGCCACGCGCCGCCCGCCCTGAGCGGTCCGGTCGACCTGGAAAGTGCGCTGAACGCATTGTTCGAACAGAACATTCCAGACCTCTACGAACACATCGAGGAAACGATTTTCCGCGCGGCTTATCGCTACTGCCACGGCAATCAATTGCAGACCGGCCGCCTGCTGAATATCAGCCGCAATATCGTGCGGGCCCGCCTGGAAAAGATCGGTGAACTGGGCAAACCGGTGTTACTCGACGGCCAGTAATGCTAGGTTTTCGGACTTCGCTGACCGCTCGAGGGTTCGACGTTGATTCGACTTGCTGACTACATCGCCGTTTTTTCCGATTCTGCCCTGGCGCCCTGGGCTGACCTTACGCCCTGGGCGCTGGTCACCCAGGCGCCCGCCATCGTTCGCCAATTGCTAGCCGAACTGCCGGCCGACGAGTACGTCATCCAGGATGAAATCGCGGTCCACCGGACTGCCACCGTCGAGGTCGGTGCCTTGCTCAAGCCGCCATTGATTGTCGGTGCGCATTGTTTCATTGCCAGCGGTTCACTGCTGCGTGGCGGTTGCTGGCTGGATGAACACTGCATCATCGGCCCCGGCGCTGAGTTGAAGACGTCCTTCGTGTTCAGCGGCAGCAAGCTGGCGCATTTCAACTTTGTCGGTGATTCGGTGTTGGGGCAGGTGATCAATCTGGAAGCGGGGAGCATCGTCGCCAACTACCGCAATGAGCGCGATGACAAAGAAGTGTTGGTACGAGTGGACGGGGCATTGCAGCGCACCGGTTGCGATAAGTTTGGCGCGTTGCTCGGTGACCAGTGCCGGATCGGCGCCAATGCGGTATTGGCGCCCGGTGCGCTGCTCAAGCCTGCCAGCGTGGTGGGGCGCGGGCAGGTGTTTGATGCAGAGAAAGACTAGAAGTCGGCGATAAACTGCACGCCGCCGACGACTGCGCCGGTGGTTTGCGTCAGCCCGCCGGGGTACTTCACGTATTGCAGGTTGGGCCGCACCATCAGCCATTTTGTCGCTTGTACGCCGTAGTTGATTTCGTAGCTGTATTCGCGACGCTGTTCGGGCACATACAGCGGGTCGTCGAGGGCGGTCACGCCATTGGCAGCGTTGAGCATCTGCGTGTTACGGGTATAGCGGTCACTGACCTGCAATTTAGACGCGCCTATGCCAACGGTGTCGTGCGGACGTGAGTCAAACGGGCCGCGGTAGATCAGGCCGACCTGGATCAGGTTTTTGATCACGCTCTTGTCCGGATCATTCATCGTCAGGTTGGCAAACAGGTTGAGCCCGCGCTTATTGTTGCCGTCGATCGTGGTCAACTGCTGCTGGCCCGACAGCCACCAACCGTCATTGCTGGAATACATCCGATAAGGCTTTTGCGACTGGCGGCAAAGTTACCGTCGGCGTCCTTGAGCATGTCCTTGGTATTGGCGTTGTCGTAGTAGTAACCCACGTGGTATTCGGAACTCAGCCCGGCAACCTGGCCTTTCCAGATGGCCTCGATGGGAAAACTGGTGCCCTGGGAGCCGCTGATGAAGGGTTTGAAGCCATTGCTGGCTTCGGCATTGCCAGGGTTTTTGTCATAGGCACCCACTTGCACCGCGAACTCATCGGTGAACTGGTACTTGGCACGCACCGCCCACTGGCTGATGGGGAAGCTATTCCATACGCCGTTCCAGTTGCCTTCCTGGGAGCCGCACAGGGTCACGTTCTGGAATTCACAGGGGAACTGATCGAAGTCTTCGCCATGGCCGAAGCGCCCCAGTTTCAAGGCGAATTTGCGCTCGAAGAATTTCTGCTCGTACCAGAACTGCGAAAGCCGCCAGGCATTACCGCCGCCAAACACTTCCATGGTGGAGGTCAGTCCGGTGGCGTTCGGCTGATGCACGCGGTCGTTGGTGATGTCTTTGCCGTGACGCTCGCCGATGCCGATGCGAAAGGTCGCGTCCTGCCAGCCGAGCAGTTTTTGCAGGTCCATGCTCACACCGAGAATCAACTGGTCGCTCCAGCGTGCGGTGGTGTGCGAGTTGTAGCCGCCGCCGAGGTTGGAACCGACCTCGCCGACATATTTGAGGGTGAAGTCATAGCCTTGCTCGGCCAGTTGTGGACGCAGGCCGTTCCAGTCGCCGAGCATGGCGGGTGAGTTTGGGTCCAGCAAACCGGCGCTGTGGGCGCAGGTCGACATGGCGCTGCAGAGCAGGGCCAGGGGGAGGGTGGTGCGCATGGAAAAGCTCCTGGGATTGTTGTTTTTATTGGGGTGGAACTCGAACTTCAGGCACACAGAGGCCCCTGTGGGAGCGGGCTTGCTCGTGAAAGCAGTGGTTCAGGCATGAATCCTGTGTCTGACACACTGCATTCGCGAGCAAGCCCGTTCCCACATTGGAACTGTGGTGGTTGGAGGAGCGGGGTGTTACTGCAGGTTTACGTACAACCCGCCATCCACCAGCAACGAGGCGCCGGTTACGTAGCGCGCCATGTCCGAGGCCAGGAATACGATGGGCCCGGCCACATCATCCGGCTCACCTAGGCGACCCAGCGGCGTGCGCGCGGTCATGTAGGCGAGTTTTTCCTCATCGGCCAGGTCGTCCTTGTTGATGTCTGTGGCGATGGTGCCCGGCAGTACCGAGTTGCAGCGAATGCCGTACGGTCCCAGGGCAATTGCGCAGGATTGCATCAACGAATGCAGGCCGGCCTTGGTGGGTGTGTAGTGGGTCTGCATGCCGCCGCCGACCAGGGCGCTGATGGAGCTGACGGCGATGATCGCGCCGCCGCGACCCTGGTTTTTCATCTGGTTGGCCGCCGCCTGTACGGCGAAATAGGCACCGTTGAGGTTGGTGTTGACGGTTTTCAGGTAGACCTCGCGGGGCATGTCGAGGAACGAGTGGAACGGGCAGATACCGGCATTGTTGACGAACACGTCGACGCTGCCGAAGGCTTTTACTGCGCCGGCCACCAGCTTGTCGCCGGTGTCCGGGTCGGCGGCGTCGCCGCCCACTTCGATGGCCTGGCCGCCGAAGGACTTGATCTCCTCGATCAACGAATACGCAGCCTCCGTACCTTGGCCGCTGCCGCTGTGGCCGATGACCACGCGGGCCCCCTGGCGCGCACATTCACGGGCGGCGGCGCGGCCGATGCCACGGGAGGCGCCGGTGATGATCACGGTTTTGTCTGCAAGCAACATAAAAACTCTCCTTCAAGAAATAAGCGACATCAGCCCAGGTAATTGCCGTAGCCGACCATGGCGATTGCGCCGAGGATCACTGCGATACCCGCCACCAGCACGCCTTTGTTGGCAGTACTGGTGCCGTGCCATTCGCGGAAATACAGGCCCCAGCAGTTGGACACGATGATGATGAATGACATGTGCAGTACCCAAGAGCTGGCGTCGTTCTGCAGGCGGCTTTCGCCCATGCCGTAGAAGAAAAACTGCAGAAACCACAGGGTGCCGGCAATCGCCACCAACAGGTAGTTGCCCAACAGTGGGGTGCTGCGGTCGGTGTAGTTATGGAAGGTGCGGTTGCGCCAATTCAGCCACAAGCACCAGATACCGTTGGTGGTGAGGCCGCCCCACATGATCACCATGAAGGTCACGTTGTTCTGGAACAGACTGTTGGCGCCGTGCTCTACAGCAGCGGCGGCCAGCGGTCGTCCGGCGGAAATGCCGTAGCTGAAACACGCACTCAGTACTCCGGAGATCACCGCCACCAGCATGCCCTTGCCCAGGGAGAATTCGCTGACACTGGCGAACTTCACCGCCTGGGGCACTTCTCGTTCCTTGATCAGCCCGGCCTTGCCGCACACTGCAATGCCGACCAGCGATACGGCCACGCCCCACAACACCCAATGCCCGCCTTGCGAGGCCAGCATCGAGGTCAGCGTACCTTCGGTCTCCGTGGTGAAGAGGTCGCGGTACAGCGCCGGCATCAATGCGCCGAGGGCCGAGGTGAGGCCCATGATCAGCGACATGCCCAGGGACAAGCCGAGGTAGCGCATGGTCAGGCCAAATGTCAGCCCGCCGATGCCCCACAACACGCCGAACAGGTAGGTCCAGAGCAGGGTGCTGGTGTCGGCGTTGCGCAGGATGTCCACCCAGCCGGGCACCGTCAGTTGCGCCGCGATCAGCGGCACGATCAGCCAGGACACCAGGCCGCCGGTGATCCAATAACTTTCCCAGGCCCAGCCGCGGACCTTCTTGTAAGGGATGTAGAAACTGCCGGAAGCGAAGCCGCCGATAAAGTGCAGAATCACACCAAGGAGAATGATTTCCACGTAGTCGAATCCTTTTTTTATTGTTGTTGTGCGTCGGTTGGATCAGGGGCGCGTCAGTTGGAACATGGGCAGCAGGTCAACACTGATCGGCGAGGCGTCTGCGTGGCTGGGCATGATGTCCTGCATGTAGGCCCACCAGCGCTGCATCAGTGCTGTACCGGGCAGTTCGTCCAGGCCGTGGACGTCTTCGTGGGTCAGCACGGCGAACAGCGCATTGCCCGGTTTATCGAAGAAAATCCGGTAATCCACCACACCCGCATTGAGCAAGGCCTGGGCCAGTTCGGGCCAGATGTCGTCGTGGCGCTTGCGGTATTCATCGGCCTGGCCGGGGTTGAGGTTCATGCGAAAGGCACGGGTCTGCATTACGGCGCTCCATGGTTGGGCGTGTAGATCCGCACCGCGTTGTGCAGGAAGAATTTGGCTTGTACAGCCTCGGGTTTACCGGCCACGCAGCGCTTGACCAGGCCCAGGGTGGTGGCAAAATCCGCCAGGTGATCGCTGTTGGGCCAGTCGCTGCCGAAAAAGCAGCGGTCTTCGCCAAAGGCTTCCCACAACACCGCCAAGCGATCGTTATAGAACGCCGTGTCGGTGATCAAGCCTTGAGGGCCGAGCTGGGGAATCTCCGCCAGTTTGGCGAACAGATTCGGGCGTTCGGCCAGGCGCAGCAGGTCGGCGTGATAGGCCGCTTCTTCGCCTGATGGCACCTGGGCGTTGGGCAGGTGGTCGATGATGATGCGCAGCTCGGGCAGCCTATCGCTCAACTGCAACAGGCCTTTGATAAGACGCGGATTTGGGTTGGCACTGTCCAGGCCACGGCCGCTGGCGGCGAGTTGGCGCAGGCCGTCGATAAAGCCCGGGCGCGCCTGGTCTTGCAGCAGGTCGCGATCCCACAGGTTGCCGTAGCGCAGGCCGAGAAACAGCGGCTCATTGACCAACGCGTCGAGGTCGACGGCAAAGCTTGAGTGCAGCGGATCCAGGTTGCCGACAAAGCCAAGCATGCGCGGTTCGCTGCGCAGGATGTCGAGCAGCCAGCGGTTATCGTCGCGCCACGGGCTGGCTTCCACGGCAATCGCGCCGACCACATTGTGCGGCGCGGCCAGGGCCCAGTAATCCGTCGGCAGGTGCGCGGCATACAGCCGGTTACCAGGTTCAGGCCATGGAATGCCCTCGGGGCGACGTGGGTCGAACAGGTGCAAATGGCTGTCGATGATCGGGCCGCTGTAGGCAGTCAGGGGCATGACGCAGTCCTTATCAAAAGCAAATTCGGAGGGGCCAGCACGCTAGCGCGCCCGGCCCCGATTAACCAGCTCAGCCTTGCAGGTACACCACATGGGTATGGGTGTACTCATACAGGCCGTGCTTGCCGTCGGCGCCGCCAATGCCGGATTTGCGCACGCCGGCATGGAAGCCCTGCATGGCCTCGAAGTTTTCACGGTTGACGTAGGTTTCACCAAAGTCGATTTCGCGCACCGCGTGCATGGCCTTGCCCAGGTCGCGGGTGTAGATCGACGAAGTCAGGCCGTAGTCGCAATCGTTGGCCAGGGCGATGGCTTCGTCGAGGTCGTCGACGATCTGGATCGGCAGCACCGGACCGAAGATCTCTTCGCGCATGATCTCCATGTCGGCGCGGCATCCAGCCAATACCGTCGGCTGGAAGTGAAAACCCGCACCCAGGTCGGCAATCTGCCCGCCGCTGACCAACGTTGCGCCCTGGCTCAGGGCGGTGCGTACTTTGCGGTTGACGCTGTCCAGGCCCTGGCGGTTGATCAGCGGGCCCATTTCCACGTCGGTCTGGGCGATAGGGTCGCCATAGCGGGTGGCGGACATGGCTGCGCTGATGCGTTCGATAAACGGGTCGGCAACCTTGCGCTCCACGTATACCCGCTCGGCGCAGTTGCACACCTGGCCGGTATTGATGATGCGCGAATCGCGGATGGCTTTGACGGCCAGCTCCAGGTCGGCATCCGCCAGTACGATGGCCGGTGCCTTGCCGCCCAGTTCCAGGTTGAGCTTGGTGATGTTCGGTGCGGCGGCCGTCATGATCCGCGAGCCGGTCGCCACGCTGCCGGTGAAGCTGATCATGTCGACGCCGGTGTGCGCTGTGAGCGCGCCGCCGACCCGGCCGTCGCCGCAGACCACGTTGAACACCCCGGCGGGTAGGTCGGTTTCGGCGACGAGCTTGGCGAACTCGAAGCAGTTGTTCGGGGTTTCTTCGCTGGGCTTGATCACGATGGTGTTGCCGGTGAGCAGCGCCGGCGCCATTTTGCGCGCGATCAGGAAGAACGGAAAATTCCACGGCAGGATGCCGGCCACCACGCCCAACGGCTTGCGGAACAGGAAGATATTTTCATTGGGACGGTCGCTGGTGATGATCTCGCCTTCGATGCGTCGTGCCCACTCGGCCATGTAGTCGAGATAGTCGGCGGTGAAATTCACTTCCACCTCCGCCAAACCGCTGACTTTGCCTTGTTCCAGGGTGATGGTGCGCGCCAGGTGCGCAACGTTCTCGCGCAGCTTGGCGGCGATGCGGCGCAGGTGCCCGGCACGTTCGATGGCGGGTTTGCGCGCCCACGTCTTTTGCGCCTGGCGTGCGGCGGCCAGGGCCTGGTCGACCTCGGCGGTGGTGGACGCCGGCACCTTCGACAGCAGCGCACCGGTGGCCGGGTTGAGCACGTCAATGTGCGCTTCGCTGGAGCTGAAGCGGCCATTGATGAAGTTCTGGTAAACGGGAACGGATGACATGGGCAGGTTCCTCAATAAGTACGCGCAGGCGCTTTCGTTTCGGCGGCAGGGCGATAGCGGGCAAGGGTGGCCAGGGCACTCTGGCGCAGCAGGCTGATGTCGATGGCCACCGCGATAAAGCGGCAACCCCAGGCCTGATAGCGGCGTGCATCGTCTTCGTTGGGCGCCAGGATGCCGCTGACCTTGCCGGCGGCGAGGGTGGCGTCGATGGCGTGCTTGATGCGCTCCTGGACCTCAGGATGGCCGGGGTTGCCGGCGTGACCAAGGCCGATGGACAGGTCGGCGGGGCCGATGAACACAGCGTCAACGCCTTCTACGGCGGCAATCGCGGCGACGTTTTCCACGCCAAGGCGCGATTCCACCTGCACGATCAGGCACAGCTCTTCATGGGCGGTGTTCAGGTAGTTGTCCACGCCGTCCCAGCGCGTGGCACGGGTCAGACCGCCGCCGACGCCACGGATGCCGTGGGGCGGGTAACGCATGGCACGCACCAGGGCCTGGGCCTGTTCGGCGGTTTCGACCATGGGGATCATCAAGGTCTGGGCGCCGATATCGAGCAGTTGCTTGATCAGGCTGGCGTCACTGTTGACGGCGCGCACCACTGGCGCGGTGCTGTACGGCGCGACCGTCTGCAACTGGTTGAGGATGCTCGGAACCGTGTTGGGTGCATGTTCGCCGTCGATCAGCATCCAGTCGTATCCCAGGCTGGCGACGATCTCGGCAGCGTAGCCGGTGGCGAAACCGGCCCAGATGCCGTATTGGGTGGCGTCCTTGGCGAGGGCGGCCTTGAAGCCATTGAAGGGCATATTCATGGCGGGTTCCTCAGCGGTTGTAGGGACGGTGCAGTTGGCAGTCGGGGTTCAGGTCAACGCCGAAGCCCGGCTTGTCCAGCGCCGACAAACGCATGCGGCCATTCACAGGCACCGGTTCGCCCAACAATTGCGGGTGGAACATCGGCACGACTTCATCCGCTTTGGGCGCCATCATCAGGAACTCGGCGAATGGGCTGTTATGGCGGGTGGCGACAAAGTGGTAGCTGTACACCGACGAACCGTGGGGCACGACCATTGCGTTATGCGCATCGGCCAACGCCGAGATTTTCACCAGTTCGGTGAGGCCGCCGCACCAGCCGACGTCGGGCTGGATGATGTCGCAGCAGCCCATTTCCAACAGCATACGGAACCCCCAGCGGGTGGCTTCGTGTTCGCCCGTCGTCACCAGCATGCCTTTGGGCACGTTCTTGCGCAGGGCGGCATAGCCCCAATAATCGTCTGGGGACAACGCTTCTTCGATCCACTTCAGGCCATGCTCATGGGCGCCGATCGCCAGCTTGGTGGCGTAGTTCAAATCCAGGCTCATCCAGCAGTCGAGCATCAGCCAGAAGTCCGGGCCGACCCGTTCACGCATGGTCGCCAGTGCTTCGAGGTTCTTGCGCAGGCCTTCTTCGCCTTCGCTGGGGCCGTGATGCAGGGGCATTTTGCCGCCGATAAAACCCATTTTCTGCGCGAGGTCCGGGCGCGCGCCGGTGGCGTAGAACTGCAGCTCATCACGCACCGCGCCGCCGAGCAGTTGGTGCACGGGTTCCTGGCGGATTTTGCCGAGCAGGTCCCACAACGCCAGGTCGACGCCGGAAATCGTGTTGATCACCAGACCCTTACGCCCGTAGTAGAGGGTGGACTGGTACATCTGGTCCCAGATTTTTTCGATGTCGGTGACGCGGGCGCCTTCGAGAAAGCGCGCCAGGTGTTTCTCGACGATGTAAGCCGCCGGTTCACCGCCAGTGGTCACAGCGAAACCGACGGTGCCGTCGCTGGCTTCGATCTCCACCACCAGGGTGCCGAGCACGTTGATGCCAAAACTGCGGCGGCTCTGGCGGTACTCGGGGTATTTGCTCATCGGCGTGGAAATATGGTCGTCGATCCAATGCCCATCGGCCTGGTCGTGGTAATCGGCGCCGCCGCCTCGCAGTACAAAGGCGCGGACGTGTTTGATGGTGAGATGACCCATGGTGTGACTCCTGGCGTTAAACAGTGGCCGGCGTTTTCGACGCGGTGCGGCCGGGTGAATGGATGCCCAGCACCAGCAATGCAGCCAGTACCGTGGTGGCGGACAGCAGGTACAGGCCGGCTGCCGGGGACGCGAAGGCACCTTCGGCCCAGTGCTTGATGACCGGGGCGATGAAGCCACCGAGGGCGCCGAAGGAATTGATCAGTGCAATGCCGGCTGCGGCAGCGCTGCCGGCCAGGTAGCTGGAGGGAAAGGTCCAGAACACCGGCTGCACGGCGATGAAACCCGAGGCGGCAAAACACAGCGCGAGCATGCCCAGCAGCGGGTTGGCGAAGGTCACTGAGCAGGCAATGCCGGCGGCAGCCATCAGCAGGGTCAGGCAGGCGGTCTGGCGACGCAGGCCGGTACGGTCGCTGTAGCTGGGAATCCACCAAGCTGCAAACAGTGCGCAGAGCCAGGGAATGGCCGAGACCAGCCCGACCATCAAGCCGACCTTGGTGCCGAGCAGATCGCCCACTTGGGTCGGCAGGTAAAACACCACGCCGTAGACGCTGGCCTGGATCAGCAGGTACACCAGGCACAGGTACAACACCGGCGGTTGGCACAGCACGGTGAGCAGGCTGCGACCGTGGGAGGTTTTGTGCTGGTCTTCCTGATCCAGCAGGCTCTGCACTTGCTCACGCTCAGCCGGGGTCAGCCACTTGGCGTCGGCGGGGCGATTGTCCAGATACCAGTAGGCCCAGATGCCCACCGCGGTTGCCATCAGGCCTTCCACTGCAAACAGCCACTGCCAGCCGTGGATGCCGCCAAAACCGTCCATTTCCAGCAGCAAACCGGACAACGGGCTGCCGAAGATGAAGGCCAGTGGCGCGCCGAAATAGAAGAAGCCCATGGCTTTGCCGCGCACGGCCTGGGGGAACCAGTAGGTGAGGTAAAGAATGACGCCGGGGAAAAATCCGGCTTCGGCCACGCCGAGTAAAAAACGCAGCACATAGAAGCTGGTTTCGCTGTGGGCAAACACCATGGCGGCCGAGATCAGGCCCCAACTGACCATGATGCGGCACATCCACAGACGGGCGCCGACACGGTGCAGGATCAGGTTGCTCGGCACTTCCAGCAGCGCGTAGCCGACAAAAAACACGCCAGCGCCAAACGCAAAGGCGGCGTCGCTTAAGCCAGTGTCGGCTTGGAAAGCTTGTTTGGCGAACCCGACATTGGCGCGGTCGAGAAAGGCCATGATGTACATCAACAGCAGGAAGGGCAGCAGTCGCCAGGAAATCTTGGCGAGCAGGGGCGCGGGGAGGGTTTTCATAGTGGCGTCCGATGTTTTGTTCTTATGGGACGGACTGTACGGCGGCCGAGCAATGCGCTACAAATCGAATCTCGCTTACAAGTGATAACCTCAGGGTATCGATAACAAGGATAAAAATGCGCAGTCCCGCGATCTCTCCCAGCCTGTTCAACCGCCTGCGCTACAAGCATCTGCATATGCTCGTCGCGCTGAGCTCCAGCCAAAACCTGCACCGTGCGTCACAGGCGCTGAACATGTCGCAGCCTGCTGCCACGCGCATGCTGCGTGAGATCGAGGACATGTTCGCCTGTGATCTGTTTGAGCGGTTGCCGAGGGGGATGCGTCCTACGGCACTTGGCCAGGAGTTGATTCGCTTTGCCGAATCCGCCCTGAGCGGATTGGACCGGTGTGCCGAAGACTTAATGGCGCGGCAGCAGGGCGGTTACGGCTACCTGTCGATCGGCACCATCATGGGCGCCGCACCGGACCTGGTGATGGATTCCATCGCGCAGATTAAATCGCTGAACCCGCAACTGCGTATCCGCATCATGGGTGACACCAGTGATCAGGTGATCCAGTTGCTTGAACAGGGACGCATCGACCTGGCCATCTCGCGCCGTAATGCTGCCACCGACAACGAGCACTACAGCTTCGAACCCCTGGGCAACGAACGCTTGCTGGTGGTGGTGCACGCGGGCCACCCCCTGGCCCAGCGTGAGCAGTTGATGCTGGATGAATTGGTGCGCGACTGGCCATGGATCCTGCAACCGCAAACCAGCCCGGCGCGCATCGGCTTCGACCAGGCGCTGCAGGATCTGGCGCTGCCCAGCCCGGCGGACATCATCGAATGCAGCTCGGTGTACTCCATGCAGCAGTTGATCCAGCTCACTGACGCAGTGATGGTGCTGTCCGAAAGTGCGCTGCGTGATTACCTGAAAATGGGCCTGGTCGTCGCACTGCCGGTGGCCTTGGAAGTACGACTGGCGCCATTTGGCATGTTGCTGCGCAAAGGCGAGGTGGTGAGCCGTGAACTGGGGTTGTTTATCGACTTGTTGCGAAAGAAGGCTGCGATGCTCTGAACGTGATGTGTAAAGGGCATGGTGTGTCGGCACGATATTAAATAGAATGAATCTCATTTGAGACTCACTCGCGCCGCGCAGGTCGCTTGCCATGAATGATGCTGTTGTTCCGACCCACGCCCCCGAACTGACGCTGTCGAGCCTGTACCGTGACCACCGTAGCTGGCTGGAAAGCTGGCTGCGCCGGCGTCTGGGCAATGCCTGGGATGCGGCCGACCTGAGCCAGGATACCTTCTTGCGCGTGCTGGCCAGCGCCCAGCCGATTGCACAGATGCAGGAGCCGCGCGCCTACCTGGTGACCGTCGGCAAGCGTCTATTAGTGAATTTTCATCAGCGGCGCAGCCTTGAACAGGCCTATCTGAATGCCTTGGCGAGCCTCCCGGAAACCTGCGTGCCGTCGCCTGAACAGCGCTGGCTGGTGCTGGAAACCTTGCAAGCCCTGGATGAATTGCTGGATGGCTTGCCGGTGCTGGTCCGCCGCGCCTTCCTGTGGAGCCAACTGGAAGGGCTGGGTTACCGGGAGATTGCCGAGCGCCTCGACGTGTCGGAGCGAACGGTCAAACGCTACATGGCCCAGGCCTACGAACATTGCCTGCTGGTGGACCTGTGAGCCGCGACGTTGCCCGCGCCGCCGCGCAATGGTTGGCGCTGCTGGAGTCCGGCGCGGCCACTGAGCGTGATTACGCCGCATTGCAGCATTGGCGTGACAGCCACCCCCAGCACGAACAGACCTGGCAAAAAGCCCAGACCCTGCGCCAGCGTTTCAGCGACTTGCCCCAGGCCTTGGCGATGGCCAGCCTCGACCGTCCGCAACCGGGACGCCGTGCCGTGCTCAAGCGTGCGCTGGGTATCGCTGCGCTGGTGCCGACCGCTTGGTTGGTCAGCCGCCAATTGCCCATCGAGGCCTGGCGTGCCGACGTGCACACCGCCACCGGCGAGCGTAAGCGCATGGGGCTGGCCGATGGCGCCAGCTTGCAGCTCAATACGGCGACGGCGGTAGACGTGGACCTGGCGCAGCGCCGCATCAGTCTGGTGGAGGGCGAGCTGGCGCTGGATGTGCCAGGCACGGCGGCGATGGCCGTGCAGACGCGCTACGGCGAGCTGCGCGTCAGTCAGGCTGAAGTGTGTGTACGGCAGCTGGCCGCCGGTTGTCTGGTGTCGGTGCTTGAAGGCTCCGTCCAGGTGCGCGACTTGAACGGGCAGATGGCGACTTTGCAAGGTGGGCAGCAAGCGCCGCTCAAAGCCAGCGGACTAGGGGCCTGGGTGCCTTTCGATGTGTTGCAACTAGGCTGGCGCGATGGCGTGCTGACCGCGCAGAACCAGGCGCTGGGTGACTTCCTGCGGGAGCTGGAGCGTTATCGGTCGGGTGTGTTGCGGTGGGAGCCGAGCCTGGAGTCGTTGCGGGTCACCGGCAGTTTCCGCCTGGACGACACCGACCGCATCCTCAACCTGCTGGCCTCGACCCTGGGGCTGGAGGTGCAGGCGCGGACGCGGTATTGGGTGACCTTGCGCAAGGTCGTCTAGATCACGTGGGCACGTTGCAGCTCAGTCAGGGATTGCGCCTTGAGCTGCGCCAGCAACGGATCACGCCGGTCACGCGGGTGCGGCAGGTTCACCGCCAATTCCTGGCGAATGCTGCTCGGTCGGTTGTCCATCACCAGCACCCGGTCACTCAGGTACAGTGCCTCGTCCACATCATGGGTCACCAGCAACAAGGCGATGGCATGATGTTCGGCCAGTTGCAGCAGCAAATCCTGCAGCTTCATCCGGGTAAACGCATCGACTGCGCTGAACGGCTCATCCAGCAGTAACACCTGCGGCCGTGAATACAGGCCCCGCGCAATCGCTACCCGTTGCGCCATGCCGCCGGACAACGCCTTGGGCAGCGCCTGGGCAAAACCCTTCAGGCCGACTTCCTCGATCAACTGCGCGACCCAGGCCTTGTCGTAGTGGCTGTCATCGCTGAAGCCGATGTTCTGTTCCACCGTGAGCCAGGGCATCAGCCGGGGTTCCTGGAACACAAAGGCTACTTCGCCATCGGGGCTGCGCAGTTCGCCCTGGAAGTCCTGTTCCAGGCCGGCGACGATGCGCAGCAAGGTGCTTTTGCCGCAGCCGCTTGGCCCGAGCAGGCTCACGGCTTCGCGTGGTTGCAGCACCAGGCGCACGTCTTTCAACACGGTGGTGCTGGTGAAACTTTTACGCGCGACGTGAATATCCAACAGCGGTTTTACGCTCATTGTCCTGCTCCCTGGAACGTGTCGCGCCAGGCCAGGCAACGCCTCTCCAACGTCGCAAGCAGGCCATCGCTGACCTTGCCCAACAGTGCCAACACGATAATCGCCGCCAGCACGATATCCGGCCGCGAGGTTTCCCGCCCATCACTGAGCAGGTAACCCAGCCCCTTAGTGGCCGCAATCAACTCAGCCGCCACCAGGAACATCCAGGCCAGGCTCAAGCCACTGCGCAACCCGGTGAACAGGCCCGGCAGCGCGGCGGGCAGCAGGATTCGACGCACCAGCCGCCGCCGGCTGAAACCGTACATTTGCCCGACTTCCACCAGCTTGCGGTCGATATCACGAATGGCCGCGACGCCGTTGAGGTACACCGGAAAAAATGCGCCAATCGCGATCAGCACAATCTTCGACGTTTCGTCGATGCCCAGCCACAGCAGCAACAGCGGTACCCAAGCCAGGCTCGGGATCGAACGTAGCCCTGCAAAGGTCGGTTCGAGGTAGGCCTCCGCCTCACGACTCAAGCCGACCCAGGCGGCAAACACCAAGGCCAGGCTGGCGCCAATGGCGAAGCCCAGCAGCACCCGGCCGAGGCTGGCGCTGATGTGTTTCCACAATGCGCCTTCGGCCAGGTCGGTGAGGGTCACCGCGATCTCGCTGGGTGCCGGCATCTGGTACGACGGCAGCCAACCCACGCGCACCACCACCTCCAGCACCAGCAGGATCAGCACCGGCAACACCAGGCCCTTGAGCCGCCGCGGCCAAGCGCTGCGGTTGATCACCACCGGTGCGGCAAGGGGCAATGCTTGGGTTTTGCTGGTCATCACGGGCTCCTTAATGGCCGAACGAGGTGTCGATCAACTGGTCGATCACCTGGTCCACATTCACGCCTTTGCGCACCAGTTCTTCGGACACCAGGATCGGCGCGGCCGCCTTCGACGCCACTACATCCTTGCTGCTCAGGAACGGCGTGCTCAGGTCGGTGCGCGAGAGTTGCAGCTTGGCCACTTCCAGCGGCAGGCCGGACTCGTCGGCCAGCAGTTTGGCGAATTCACCCGGGTGCTTCACCGCCCAATCCCGAGCCTTTTCATAGGCGCCGAGCACCTTGGTGATGGTCTGCGGATGCGCCTTGGCGAACTTCTCGGTGACGCTGACCACGCCGTAGCTGTTGAAGTCTTTATTGCGGTACAGCAGGCGCGAACCGGCCTGGATTTCACTGGCGGCCATGTGCGGGTCCAGACCGGCCCAGGCGTCCACGTCACCTTTTTCCAGCGCAGTGCGGCCGTCCGGATGTTGCAGGTGCACCAGTTCTACGTCGTCCTTTTTCAGCCCGGCCTGTTGCAGGCTGCGCAGGGTGAAGAGGTACGGGTCGGTGCCTTTGGTGGCGGCGATTTTCTTGCCCTTGAGGTCGGTGACGCTGTTGAGCGGCGAGTCTTTGCGCACCACCAACGCGGTCCATTCGGCGCGGCTGTACACGTACACCGATTTGATCGGGCTGCCGTTGGCGCGACTCAGTACTGCCGACAGGCTGGCCGACGAGGCAAAGTCCACACCGCCACTGTTGAGGTACTCCAGCGAACGGTTGCTGCCCTGGCTCAACACCCAGCCCACCTTGGATTGCGGCAAGGCTTGTTCCAGCCAGCCGAAGTGCTTGAGCACCAGGCTCACGGGCGAGTAATAGGCGTAGTCGAGGTTGACTTCGGCGGGATCGGTGTCGGCGGCGTGGACCAGGGTTGGCAGGCACAGTGCGAGGGCGCAGGCGCCGAATAAGCGTTGGGTGAAGGCTTTCATGGAACAGCTCCGGCAAGGCGTTGAGAGAAGGCTTTTCTTATATTCAGAAAATTTGGTTTGCATGTTCCATCATGCTTTATAGGAATATGCAGTCTCTGTGCCATGTGCCTGGAAGGCGTATTTGCGGGGGTGTAGGGGCTGAATGCTGTGGTGGCAGAGAGCAGATTGTTGAAGCACTGTTGGCTGGGCAACAGTTCTTATATATCTGTATCGAATAAATAAAGAGTTATATATTCCTTTTAATATTCGCGTCGATGGCGCATTTTGAGGGCCTGCGCATTCGTGCGGATTGACCCAACAGCCAAAAGGAAAGCCGACATGACCATTAAAGCGATCAACGTGCGCAACCAGTTCAAGGGCGTGATCAAGGAAATCCTGCTGGGGGAAGTGGTGTCGGAAATCGACGTGCAGACCGCGTCAGGCATTGTCACTTCGGTGATCACCACCCGCTCGGTGCGTGACTTGGAATTGAAAGTGGGCAGTGAAGTGATTGCCTTTGTGAAGTCCACCGAAGTGTCCATCGCCAAACTGTGAACCCAATCCCAATGTGGGAGCGGGCTTGCTCGCGAAAGCGCTATATCAGTGATGAATGCACCGACTGACACTCCGCATTCGCGAGCAAGCCCGCTCCCACATTTTGCTTTGCGTACACTCAGGCTATTTTCGGGCCTGAACCGCCGGGTGGATGAGGCTGCGGTCTTTCCGGCGGGGCATCGCTGGGCAGATTCTTCGGTTTCTCGTTCGGGTCTTTGTAATCCTTGTGCAAGCCCCCATCCAGCCGATTGCTCGACGAGCCGCCTTTTTGCGGGGTCTCGTCGAAGTGTTCCCATTCCGACTGCTGGAAACGGAAGATACTGTCGTCGGTCGGCGCGTCACGGCCACCGTAATGGTGGATCTCGTAGTGGGCGTATTCGACCTTGTCAGCCCAGTTGTCCTGCAATAGACCGTCGCCGGCCAGGTCGCGGTACCAGTCGTTTTCCTTCTCGGTAGCCTTCTGCTTTTTGTTGTGGTCGACGAAGTAGCCAATGATCCCGCCGACCACCGCCAACACCACACCCACCAGGAACAACGGCCCGGTCAACGCCGCCGCCGTGCCCGCGCCAAACAGCGCCGCAGCCCCCAGCACGCCCGCCGAGGCACCGAATGCACCGCCGGCCACTTGCAGGCCACCGGCCGCCTGGGCCAGGGGATCCTTATCCTTCACGCCGCTCTTGATCGCCAGCGCACCCAACACGATGTCGGCAAAGCCGCCGGCAATGTCCGTGGCGGGGCCGAGTACCTTGATCACGGACCCGGCGATCTTCGCCGATTTGGACGCGCCCAGCTTGGCCGCGCCCGCAGCCGCGAGGCCGTCATCCAAGTGCGTGGCCAGGCCTTCGGTGGCCTCGGTGACGGCCTTGTCGCCGTCGCCGAACATCTTGGCGATGCCGTCGTATTGGCTGTCCGGCACAGCATCGAGGGCAGTGGCGATCTTGGATTTGACGTCGGAGGGCAATTCACTGACGCGAAACTCGAAGTTCGGCTCCTGCATGCCGGTCTTGCCCCAGATCTCAGGCAGCGTCTTGTCCAGCCCCAGAAAGTCCACCAGCCCACCTTTGCCCAAGGCTTCGCCGATCTTGTCGCCCAGGCGCACGAAGTGGCTGGAGCCGCCGGCAAAGCTCAGGAAGTCCTTGGCGATGGTCATGCGTTGCGCCGGGGTTTCACCGAGCTTGCCGCCTTTGCCCACCAGTTGGTAAATCCCGGAGAACAGGCTCACACCGGCACCCAGGGAACCGAGGATGCCCTTGCTGTTGAGGGTGTTGAACACCTCGCCGAGCATGCCGCGATCGGCCACCGGAATGTAGGGTTTGCTCAAGGCGGTTTTCAGGTCGGCTTCGCTGATCGCACCGTTTTTCTGGTACACGGCACCCAGCTCTTCCAGGGCCTTGGTGACGGCGGCGGATTTTTCCTTGCCTTGCAGGCCCTCGTTGAGGAATTTTTCCAGGGTTTCCTGGGTGCGGCGCGGCAAGTCCAGCACGTTGCCCTTGAGCACGCCTTTGAGCAGGCCGAACAGGTCCTTGGTCGCCAGTTCCTTGTTCTCGTCGGAGATCTTGCTCGGGTCCGACAGGATCGCATTGAGGTCGGTGGTCAAACCATCGGCCTGGATGTTCTGCGCAGCTTTGCTCGCGGCTTCCGGGTCGAACAGCGACAACGACGTCAGGGTGTCGCTGAGGTCTTTCTGCGCCTCGTAGGTCTTGCCCTGGCTCTGCAGGTCCTTGAGGTACAGCACGTAATCCGGGTTGGAAGTGAGGTCCAGCAGCTTCTGCTTGATCTCGTCCTTGTTCGGCAGCTTGTTGATCGCCTCGTCCATTTTCGACTTGTAATCAGCCTGCACGGTCGGGTCGTTGAACAGCTCGCCGATCTGCTTTTGCACGGCCTTGCCGTCGATGATGTCGTGCATGTCGGCCGAGGTCAGCTCGGTCTGCTTGTCATCGAACTCGCGCCAGGTGGTGTTGAACGGGCGCTTGGCCTCTTCGTAGCCGGTGATGCCGTGGCCGTTCTGATAGGCCGCCTGGGCTTCGAGGGCCCGGACCAGCTTGGCACGCGGGTCGTCTTTAGGGATCGAGCCGTTTTTCACGCCTTCACGGTAGGTGTCGATCAGTTGGGTGGTGGCCAACTCGCTGACGCTGAGGGTGGGCGACTTGTCGTCCTTCTCATCGGCATGCACGCCTGTGTCGAGGTTCAGCACATCCAGCTCATCGGCCTTGGGCAGGTTGTGCTTGGCGCGGGTGTCGTCCACCGAGCTGGCGCTCCAGGCTTCCCACTTGGCCGCCACGTCGTCGTAGAGCTGCGGGCTGAGTTCCTTGGAAACGATGACCTTGCCTTCGCTGGTTTCATAGCGGATCAGGCCGTCGCCCAGTTCATCCGGGGAGCCGAAGGTGATGTCGGTGTTCTTCAGGAAGTCATTCGGCCCGGCCAGCTTGTAGCCTTCGCCTTCGCTGGTGTGGATCTTGGCCCAGGTGTCATTGGCGGTGGCGACGCTTTTGAACAGCTCGGGGCTGACGTCGGCCGATACCACAACCTTGGTGCCGTCATGCAGTTCGTAGGTGAGGAGGTTGTCTTTCTGGTCGTTGTTCCAGTTGAAATTCTTGTAATCCTTGAGGCCCGGCACCGGCGTATTGGCGTCGGCCAGCACTGCACCGTTGTTCAGCTCGCCTTCCACCACGGCTTTCTTGCCAGGGTCGGTGTAGACCTCGTGCAGGCCGGCCAGGTAGTCGAACAGTTTGGGGTTGTCGTCGCGGGCTACCACCATTTTTTGGCCATTGCTTTCGAAGCGGATCAGCCCCGGACCGACTTCATCGACCGGGCCAACCGCCGTGCCGCCGTAGGGTGGCCACACTTCATTGTCGCTGGCGCGCTTGTAGCCGGCGTCTTCGCTGCTGGACAGGCCGGTGAAGCTGGCATAGGCGTCCTTGGCTTTCTGGAACGCCTCGGGGTTGTCGCGCTGGCTGATGACGACCTTGGTACCGTCCTGGGTCTCGTAGCGGATCACCCCCGGGCCGGTTTCATCGGGTGGGCCGAGGGATTTGTAGTCCGCGAGCTTCGCCGGGGCGCTGCCGTCGGCGCCGAGGCTCTGGTAGCCGGCATTCTGGCTGGCGACCACGCCGGAGAGGGATTTGAAGTCGGTACTGACCTGCTTGAACAACTCGGGGCTGTCTTGCTCGCTGACGATGACTTTCTTGCCGTCCTGGGTCTCATAACGAATCAGCCCCGGGCCGACTTCATCGGGTGGGCCGATGGCCTTGTAGTCGGCGAGGGCAGGAGGTGGTGTTGCATCCTTGGCGGCCAGTTCGTAGCCGTCCTTCTTACTGGCATCCAACCCGGACGGCGTCTTGTCGTGGGCCTCTACCTTCTTGTTATTGGCGCTGTTCTTGAGCAGCACATGGAACTGCGCGCCGGACTTGGGCGGCGTGCGGGGAAGGGCTTTGGGGTCGGACGAGCGATCGAGGGGCTGGGTCGTCATGCCATGGAACTCCTGCTGTAGCCGATTGTGGCGGTCGGCAAAAACAGTAACAGCAGGGGTTCGGCACTCGTTGCGAAAAGTTGTGAATTAGGCCTGACGGTTACGCAGGGCACGCTCCATGCGGTGCAGGCCTTCTTCCAGCATGGCCCGTGGGCAGCCGAAGTTCAGGCGCACGAATTGCTGGCTGTCGTCACCGAACTCGATACCGGCGCTCAAGCCGACCTTGGCTTGCTCCAGGAAGAACTGCTGCGGGTCATCCAGACCCAGGGCGCTGCAATCCAGCCAAGCCAGGTAGGTGCCTTGTGGCGCGTGCATCACCACACCAGGCAGGCGGGTTTGCACGGCGTCGAGCAGGTAGTCACGGTTGCTTTGCAGGTACTGCATCAGCGCGTCGAGCCAGTCACTGCACTGGCTGTAGGCCGCGCGGGTGGCTTCCAGGCCCAGGGGGCTGACGCTGTCGACCATGCCGCAACGGGCATTGTTGAAGCGCTCGCGGATCTCGGCGTTCTGGATCACCGCGAAGCAGGTCTTCAGGCCGGCGACGTTGTAGGCCTTGCTCGCCGACATCAGGGTAATGGTGCGCTGGGCGATCTCGGGGCTGAGGCTGGCGGTGGGAATGTGACGGCGGCCGTCGAAGCACAGTTCGGCATGGATCTCGTCGGAGATGATCAGCGCGCCGTGTTCCAGGCAGGCGTTGGCCACGGCCAGCAGTTCTTCGCGAGGGAAGACTTTGCCGATGGGGTTATGCGGGTTGCTCAGCAACAGCGCGCCAGCGCCGTTGAGCGCCTGGCGCATCGCGGGCATTGGCGTCAGGTATTCGTCGTTCAACAGCTCGAACGGTACTTCGATGCGCGGCAGGTTCCAGTGGCCCGGTGCCAGGCGAATCGGCCGGTAGTTGGGGGTTTGCAGCACCACGGCCTGGCCCGGCTGGACAAACGCGTGCAGCGCCATATTGAAGCCGGGCTCGACGCCGGGCAGAAACAGCAGCTCATCCGGTTGCACACGCCAGGCGTACTTGGCCCACAGGTCGGCGATGATCGCCTCGCGCACATCCGGCCCGGCGACGCTGTAGCCCAGCACCTGCTGGTCGAGGCGCGCGTGCAGGGCTTGCAGGACGGCGGGCGGGGCGGCGATGTCCATGTCGGCGATCCACATCGGCAACACGTCTTGCGGGTAGCGGTTCCACTTGGTGCTGCCGGTGCCGAGGCGGGGGTGGATCGTGTCGAAATCAAAGCTCATGGGGGGCTCGTATCAGGAAGTCAGGCGCAAGAATGGCGCTGATTCTAGCGCCATTATTTTTATAGGCCAGAGCTGATTGCCACCGCGAGTTGCCGGTGCGCCTGTTCCAGGGCGCGGTTGACCGCTTCTTCACCGCGCACCATGGCCGGCAGGTAGACGAAATCCACCGAGTGGATGCCCACCGTCGACAGGATGGCGCTCATGTACGGGGTCAGGAAGTCCGGCTCATGGCCCTTGCGGGCGTTTCCTGAACTGACCAGGACAAAGGTGCGCCGGTCCTGCAGCAAGCCGACTTTGGCGAACTGTTCATTCACCGTAAAACTGCGCTGGATGCGCACCACATGGTCGATCCAGGCCTTGAGTGCCGCCGGCACGGTGAAATTATGCACGGGGGTGCATAGGATCAGCAGGTCACAGGCTTCCAATTCGACGATCAACTGTTCCGAGAGTGCCGTGGCGCTGCTGGTGATTGCGCCGGGGGTGGTCAGCGCGTTGGCATATTCACGGGTCAAGGGCGGCAGTGCCTGGGCGCCGTAGTCACGCTCGGTCACCTCGGCGTCGGGGGCCAGGTCGCGCAACAAGGCGCGGGCCAGATTGAAGGTCTGCGCGGCTTTGCCGTGGGGGCTGAAACTGAGGAGCAGGGCGCGGGTCATTGGCTCAGGTCCTGGGAAAAGTGCATGCCCAGGGGCAACAGGCCCTGGCGGAAATAGAAGCGTTGGGCCAGGGCCATGTGCATGCCGGTGTCCAGTACCAGCCAGCGGTAGCCTCGGGCGCGGGTTTCTTCGCGTACGCGGTCCAGCAGTTGTTCGCCCAGGCGGCGTCGTTGTTGCGTGGCGTCTATCACCAGGTCATCCACGTAGATGAAGCGGCCATACAGGGTGTTTTCGGTCAAGCGATAGCCGGCCAGGCCTATTACCTTGCCGTGCTCTTTTGCTGCCAGCAGGTGATAGCCGTTTTGCCGTTGGCGGTGGATTTGTTCGGCGAATGCGGTGGCGTCGGTGAGGTGAGGGCGCAGTTGGTGCATGACTGGGAAGCTGGCGATGAGGTCGGCGTCGGATGCCAGGTGGACGAATTCGGTGTGGTCATTCATGGTGGGGGGGCTTTGTGTGGTGAGGGATATGCCATTGTTGTGGGTATGGTTGGTTAGGGACAGGGGCATGATTGGACACGTGGGTTGGGGCATGATCAGGGAGTGTGTCGTGCGTGGGGGTTATTGTTGAGTACATATCCGTTGCTGCGGTCACGGCTGCTATTGGTTCCGCTCTTACAGCGGGTCACTTTTTGAAGAGCGCAAAAAGTAACCAAAAACGCTTCGCCCCAACACTCGGCACCTCGCCTAGGCTCGGTGTGCCCTCACTCCGGCTTGAATCCGTGGGCCGCCGCGATGGGCCATCCTTGGCCCAGCGCGGCTAACCCGGCGTCCTGCCGGGTTACCCACGGACTCAAGCCTGCGTTCGGCCAGCGTGTTTGACGGGGCGCCTAAGATCAAGATCAAAAGCGACTCGCTTCGCATCGTGGATACGCTGTTCACTGTAGGAGCCGGCTTGCCGGCGAAAAACGTGAGAACGCCGCGTTCATTCTGGTTTCCCGCGTCATCGTTAACGACCATCGCAGGCAAGCCAGCTCCTACAGAAACCGCGTTTGCCTTTGCTTCACACCACTCCCCGACTCCCCCGAATCAAATCATAAGCCTTCCTGGCAATCGGATTCGCCGTATTCGGCCAAACCCAAAGGCAATACGTCACCTCCGGCAACCGCGGCAACCCATCGCGGGTTTGCGCTAGCGGGTTGAGGCAGAAAAAGCGCTCCCACCTTGCGTGGGAGCGCTTGGCCGGTCAGTGCTTGACCGGCGTTGGCAAGGTCACCAGGTTGACGTAGCCATCCCAGAATTTCTTCTGGTCCACGCCGAACACCACCTTGGCTTTCTGCGTGCCCACAGGGGCGCCTTTCTGGTAGCCCAGTGCGCGGCCGTAGTCGGCGCCAAAGGTGGCATCCACATCCACCCACAGTTCCCGTGATTCGGTGACGATACCCGGATTGACCAGATACAGCGCCGGCAAGCTGTCCCAGGTAAAGCTGTGGTAGCTCGGGTCCTTGTCGAACAAGGGGCCGAACTCGTGCTTGTACAGATCGGCAATCGCGCCTTTCTGGGCAATCACGCGCTGGTACACCGTTTTGTCGAAGGTGACTTTCTCGCACACATCATTGGGGAAAATCACGTGTTCGATCGGCGAGCGCAATACGATCTTCGCGGCCTCCGGGTCGAACCACCAGTTGAATTCCGCCGCTGGCGTGGTGTTGCCCGGAATCTCCAGGGCACCGCCCATGTACACAATGCGCTTGATCAACGGCACGATATCCGGCGCCGAACGTATCGCCAGGGCGATGTTGGTCAGCGGCCCCACGGCCAGAATTGTTACCTGGTGCGGGTTGGCGCGCACGCTGTCGACGATGAACTGCGCGGCGGTTTCCTTGCGCAATTGGGTGTGTGTCGCCAGGCCATCGGGTGGTGCGATCAACTGCTTGGGCGAAGTAGGACGGGGGGTCTTGAATGCCCCCGGCCAGCCGGAGCCGAACAGCGCCTTTTCCGCCTCGTAGGTGGCGTAGTCATGCAGCAGCGGGTAGGCGGCGCCGGAGTAGACGCCGACCTCTTTCTCCACGCCCATGCGTTCCACGGCCTTTAGTGCATCGACCTGCTCCTGGTCGACCCAGGCGTTGCCGCTGACCAGGGTCATGCCCAGCAGTTCGATGCGTTTTTGCGCGTGGAGCTGGGCGAGCATGATGAAGGCCTGGCCGTCATCGTTGAGCACGTTGAAGTCGGTATCAAAAATGACTTTCTCCGCGGCCTGGGCGGTGGCGGCACACAGGGCGACGGCAACAAGCAGTGCGCAGCTTTTCAGGAAACCTTGCATGGTGATTCATCCGAAAATTACTGTTGTTAACGGTTCACCAGTTTCGCCGGCAAGGCGATGACCAGGAAGCTGCTGAGGATCAGGCAGCCGGCGAAAAACCACAAGGCACCCGCGCTGCTGCCTGTGACGTCGATCGCAACGCCCATCAACGAGTTGCTCACCAAGCCTGCGATATTCGCCACCGAACAGGCCAAGGCAAAGCCGGTGGCCGCCGCGGTGCCTTTGAGAAAGGTCGCCGGCAGGCTGAAGAACACCGGCACCGCGCCGATGATCGCCGCCGAAGCAATCGCAAACAGCGCTACCGTGGCCGCCACGTTATGGGTGAAGAACGTGCTCGTGGCCATGGCCGCCGCGCCGATGAAAAACGGCACGATGATGTGCCAGCGGCGTTCGCGGTGCTTGTCGGAGCTGGCGCCGATCAGCAGCATGCCGAGCAGGGCGGCGACGCTCGGTAGTGCAGTGAGGACGCCGATATGGAAGGTGTCGGTGACCCCGGCGTTGCGGATGAACGTCGGCATCCAGAAGCCCATGGCGTAGGCGCTGAGCAGGATCGAGAAGTCGATACCGCCAAGCATCCAGACCTTGAGGTTGAAGAAGCCGTCACGGAAACTGTGCTTGCTGGCGGTGCCGTCGGCGTCGTCCTTGCGCAACTCGGTTTCCAGCAGGGCCTTTTCCTCGTCCGACAGCCATTTGGCTTGCTGGTAGGTGTTGGGCAAGGCCCAGAAGGTCAGCACGCCAAGCAGTACGCTCGGCACTGCTTCGATCAGGAACAGCCACTGCCAGCCACGCAGGCCGCCGACATGGTCGAAGTGGCCCATGATCCAGCCGGACAGCGGGCCGCCGATCACGCTGGAGAGCGGCAGGCCGATCATGAACAACGCAATGATGCGCCCGCGTCGGTGGGTGGGAAACCAGGTGGTCAGGTAGTACAGCACGCCCGGCAGAAAGCCCGCCTCGGCGGCGCCGAGCAGGAAACGCAGGATGTAGAACTGGGTCGTGGAGGTGACCAGCATGGTGCAGGCAGAGAGCAGGCCCCAAGTGATCATGATCCGCGCGATCCAGATCTTCGCGCCGACCCGCTCCAGAATCAGGTTGCTTGGGACCTCAAAGATGATATAGCCGACAAAGAACAGCCCGGCGCCGAGGCCGAACGCGGTTTCGCTGAACTGCAACTGGTCGAGCATCTGCAACTTGGCGAAGCCGATGTTGATGCGGTCCAGGTAGGCGGCCAGGTAGCAGAAGCACAGGAAGGGAATCAGCTTCCAGGTGATCTTGTGGTAAAGCGTGTTGACGGGGTCTGCGACCGTGGTCGCGGGCGCTGCATTCGCAATGGGCATTGGGTGTCTCCTGGCGGTGACTTATGGTTTTTATACAGCCGCTTTTGTTCCAGCACTTCGGAGTGCTGTAGAAGCGACTTCCAAAGGCAGTGTCAGAAGACTGAGTCGGTCCTGCTGGAGGTGATCAAGTGTGGGAGCGAGCAAGCCCGCTCCCACATTGGATTGCATTCCAAAGTGGACGCTCAGTTTTTTCAAGACCGTGCTCTTTGGCACGGTTCTCATGAATCCTTATTGCTCCCTGAACTTACGCATTGCCTCCTGCTTACTCACCACGTCGCCATACTTGCTGTCGATATCGAACAGGTTGGCCTCATGGGGCGCCGGGTGTCGATCGCCGACGCATTCGCGCACGACGATGGTGCGAAACCCGTGCTGCACCGCATCCACCGCCGTGGCGCGGATGCAACCGCTGGTGGAACAGCCGGCCAGCACGACGGTGTCGATGCCCTGGGCATGCAGCATCGGCGCCAGGCTGCTGCCGAAAAACGCACTGGCGTACTGTTTGGTAATGACGACTTCCTCGGCCAGCGGCAACACCTCGGCACAGAAGGCCGCGAGTGGGTTGCCTTCGACCATGTCTTTCATCACCGGGGCTTTTTTCACCCAGATCCCGCCATCGACGAAATGGCCGGGATGGTAGCGGATATTGGTGTGGACTACCGCAATCCCGTGTTGGCGTGCGGTGGCGAGCAGCTCGACGCTTTGCGCCACGGCCGTGACCACGCCGGGCGCGAACAGCGGCGCGCCTTCGGTGGTGTAGCCCTGCATGAAGTCGATCATCAGCAGTGCGGCCTTTTTGCCAAAGCCGATGCGGTTGCCCCACACGCCCTGGTAGTTGGCGTCGGCGGATTGTTCACTCATCTTTCAACCCCTCATTCATGTCCGTCGTGAGCGCTCTTTTTTGTGGTGAGCGGGCTTGCCCCGCGCTGGGCTGCGCAGCAGCCCCTAAAAAGCCGGGAGCGCTTCGCACTCCAGCGCGAGCAAGCTCGCTCACCACAGAAGCCCGCTCACCACAAAGGGACTTTCCGCTCCCGTTAATAAGCACCGGAAAGCAGGGCGCCGGCGCCTGGCACGATGGGCTCCAGGTCCAATGCCTTAAGCATCGCGTAGGTGGTGGCAATGGCGGCGGTCAGCACCGGTTTGCCGGTTTGTGCCTCGACCTTGGCCACTACCGGCAGCGACTGCATTTGCACGCAGGCCGACAGCACGATCACGTCGACGCCTTCCAGGTTCATGCCGGCGACGATGGCTGGCAGGTTGGCCGGGTCGTGGCGGGCTACTTCAAGGTTGTCGGGGATCTCCAGGGCTCGCCAATCGACGACTTCAAAGCCTTCTTCACGGATGTAGTTCACCACCAGCTCAGTCAGCGGTTTCATGTACGGCGCGACGATGGCGATGCGCTTGGCGCCCATCACTTTGAGGCCTTCGATCAACGCGCCGGCGCTGGTGATCACGGGCGCGTTGGCGTCGTTGTCGGCAGTAGCTTTGCGCAAGCGCTGTTCGGAGTTGCGGTGGTAGCCCAAGCCCATGGCCATGATCGCCACCAGGCACGCATAACCCAGCACATCGACTTTGGCGTCGGACAGCTCGACGGCGCAACGGTCGGATTCGCCGTCCATGGCCGCCAGTTCTTCCTTGCGCACTTGCTTCATGCGCATGCGGCTGGAGTGAAAGGTGAAGCGCTCGGGGCGAATCGCCTGGCGCGCGGTGAGCATCGCCGGGATCTCGGTTTCCATGGTGGTGTTGGAGCTCGGCACGATCTGGCCGATGCGGTAAGGCTTCTGCATGGTGGTCTCCGTTCTTATTGTGTGAGGAAGTCGCCGAGGGCGATGAAGAAGCCGTCGAGGTCATCCCACGGGATCATGTGGCCGGCGTTCGGCACGCGGGCGACTTGGATGCTCGGCTGCAGCGCCTGAATCTCGGCAATGTCCTCATCGAGGATCACGCCGCCGCGCCCGGCCACCATCAACAGGGCCGGGGCCTTGAGGTGGGGCAGGTCCTGATGGAAATCCACTTCGTGGAAGTCATTGAAGGCACGCACGATGGCGGGCTCGTAGCAGGTGTGCAGCCATTCGGCGCGCAGTTGCAGTTGTTCCTGGGTCCAGGTGGCGCAGAAGGCGCGCATCGCCTCCGCGTCCATACCCACCAGGGATTGGCGGATCGAATCGAGGTACCACTGCAGCTTGCTCGGGTATTCACGTCGGCCCGGGCCGGAGACCGGTGGGTCGATCAGCACCACGCGCTTCACGCCTTGAGGGTGTTTGACTGCACTGCGCACGGCAAAGCGTGCACCCATGGAGTGGCCCATCAGGTGGTAGCTGTCCAGGTTCAATGCGTTGGCAAAGGCAGCGATGTCCTCGGCGCAGGCGTCCGCGCTGTAATCCAGCTCGGGACCGGTCGAAGACAGGCCGCGACCGCGCACATCCAGCACATAGGTGTCGAACTGCGCGCCGAGGCGCTCGGCGACAAAGCCCCAGGTGATGGCCGGGCTGGTGATGCCGGGGATCAGGATCAGCGCCGGGCCTTTGCCGCCGTAACGCAGGTAGTGTTGGCGAATGCCGTTGGCCTGCACGTTGCCGCCATAGAGAAAAGTGCTCACGCGGCCACTCCTGATTTGAGTTCCTGGGCGTACAGGTCATAGCCGTAGACCCAGGCCGGATCTTCCTGGGTGCGCAGCCAGGTGTTGGCGTTGGACACGGCCTGCACGCGGGATGCGCGCTCCTTGCGGTTGGCTTCGTAGAGCTGGAACGCGGTGCGGTAGTCGCTGATGCCGGTTTCCTGCAGGCAACGGGTGAGCATGGCGGCGTCTTCGATGGCCATGCCGGCGCCCTGGGCCATGTGCGGTTTCATCGGGTGGCAGGCATCGCCGAGGAGTACCAGGCGGCCACGGCTCCACAACGGCAGCGGGTTGCGGTTGCGCAGCGGCCATTTGGTCACGCTTTCTGTGGACTCGATCAGGGCCTGGACGGTGGGATGGTAGCCCTTGAAGGCGTCGAACATCTCTTCGCGGCTGCTGTCGACGAACGCGCCCTGGAAGTCCCATTCGGCATGGGGCACACCGGTCACGTAGTAGTACTCGTCGCGCTTGCCGGTGGTGTAGTAGACCATCATGTGGCGGTCTTCGGTCCACCACTTGATGCAGTCTTCGAACTTCAGGTCGTACTTGGCGAGCTGGTCACCCCGGATCAGCGCACGGTGTGCGACCCAGCCGCTGTACAGCGGTTTTTCCACACCGAGCAGTTCTTCGCGGATCTTGGAGTTGATGCCGTCGGCACCGATCACGATGTCGGCGTAGGTCACCTGGCCGTCAGCGAAGGTCAGGCGCACCTGGGTGTCGGTTTCTTCAAGGGTTTCCAGGCGCTTGTTGAAGTGCAAGGTGCCGGGCTTGAGGGTGGACATCTGCAGCGCATGCAGGTCGCCACGGTGCACGGTGATGTAGGAGGCGCCGTAGCCGGTGAGCGGGATGCGCGAGAGGTAGTCACCGCTTTCGCCGCAACGGCTGAACCAGTGCTCGGGGTGCGAGCCCATCAGGTCCAGCTGCTTTTCGATGCCCATGCGGCGGAAGATTTTCATGATGTTGGGGCCCATGTGGATCCCTGCGCCCAATCGGGAAAACTCCGGCGCCTGCTCGTAGACGTCCACGTCGAAGCCGGCTTGCTGCAACAGGGTGGCCGCGGCGGCTCCGCCCAGGCCTGCGCCGACGATGGCGATTTTCTGAGTGCTTCCCATGGGGCGTATTCCTCTCTCTTTTTGATTTTTGGCGGTGTCTGTCCGCAAGGTTTTTAAAGTGTATACGCTCATTTTTTGAAATGGGAAGCCTGTGTTTGCAAATTTATTTTTTGGCCGTATTTGTCCTGTGTAACGTGTTGTGATTAGTAAATGCTGGGTTTGTTTCGATAGGTAACGTTTTTGTGTGCCGCTTGCAGTCTGCCGATAATTCGGGTCTTATCGTTATGAAATGGCGTATACGCTATAAAAATGCACTAGAGTGAAGCGCAGTGCCTGAACTTGGTGCAGGCCCACAGGAGACAGGAAAATGCCGGTAAGCGATTGCGAACTGACCCAGATGTTTGAACACGTGTTGACGCTGTCCAAGGTCGACCCGACCCAGAGCGTTGCCGTGCTCAAGAGCCATTACTCCGACCCGCGCACCGTGCGTGCCGCGATGGACGCTGCGCAGCGCCTGGGGGCCAAGGTGTATGCGGTGGAGTTGCCGTCGTTCAATCATCCCAGGGCGATGGGCAACGACATGACCGCCTACTGCGGCGACACCGCGCTTACCGGCAATATCGCCGCCCAGCGTGCCCTGGAGGCCGCCGACCTGATCGTCGACACCATGATGCTGCTGCACTCGCCGGAGCAGGAGCAGATCCTCAAGACCGGCACGCGCATTCTGCTGGCGGTGGAGCCGCCGGAAGTGCTGGCGCGCATGCTGCCGACCGAAGAAGACAAAGTGCGCGTGCTGGCGGCCGAGCAGTTGCTGAAAAAGGCCCGTTCGATCCACGTGAAATCCCGCGCCGGCAGTGACTTCCGCGCCGCCTTGGGGCAGTACCCGTCGGTGACCGAATACGGTTTTGCCGATGAGCCGGGGCGCTGGGATCATTGGCCGAGTGGTTTCCTGTTCTCCTGGCCCAACGAAGAAACCGCCGAAGGCGCGCTGGTGCTGGACATCGGCGACATCCTGCTGCCGTTCAAGACCTACACCCGCGAGAAGATCACCCTGGAGATCGAGAAGGGCTTCATCACCAAGATCCACGGGGGATTCGAGGCCGAGTACCTGCGTGACTACATGAAGTACTTCAACGACCCTGAGGTGTACGGCATCTCCCATATCGGCTGGGGCCTGCAGCCACGGGCGCAGTGGACGGCGATGGGCTTGCATGACAAGAACGACGGCATGTGCATGGACGCACGGGCGTTCTATGGCAATTTCCTGTTCTCCACCGGGCCGAATACCGAAGTGGGCGGGACGCGCAAGACGCCGTGCCATATGGATATTCCGCTGCGTAATTGCGACGTGTACCTGGATGATGAGGCGGTGGTCATCGCCGGTGATGTGGTTGCGCCGCCAGCCTCCCTGGCCCGCTGACATCCCCCTGTAGGAGCCGGCTTGCCGGCGATGGCGTCCCTGAGCCTAGCGCAAGATTCAAGAGCCTCATCGCCGGCAAGCCGGCTCCTACATGGGTAGGTGTTTGCGGCACATCCCGTTATCATGCCTCCCCATTGTCAGTCACCCACCGAGCCCCGCCGTGCCAGATTCCTACGTCTTTTCTGAACAAGTCGGCCACCTGTTGCGCAAGGCCTACCAGCGCCACTTGGCGATCTTTCAGCAGAATGTCGGCGACTCCCAGCTCACCGCCGTGCAGTTCGTCACCCTGTGCGCGTTGCGCGATCACGGTGCAAGTTCGCTGACCGAGCTGGTCAAGGCGACGGCCGTGGACCAGGCGACCATTCGTGGCATCGTCGAGCGACTCAAGGCCAAGGAACTGATCAGCCTGGAACCGGACCCGCAGGACAAGCGCAAAGTGGTGGTCGACCTGTCCCCGGCAGGCGCCGAACTGGTCGCCCAGACTGCGCCGCGCGCCGCGCAGATCAGCGAATTGACCCTGAGCAATCTCAACCCGGCAGAACGGGTTGCGGTGCTGTTCCTGTTGCGCAAAATGATCGACGACCCGCAGGAATAATTGTTGCAGGAGACTTGTTGTAGTGAGCGGGCTTGCCCCGCGCTGGGTGGCGCAGCCGCCCCAATAATGCCACCGCGTCCTTCCAGATGATTTGCGGTGCCTGGTTTCAGGGACGCTTCGCGCCCCAGCGCGGGGCAAGCCCGCTCACCACAACAAGCCCAATCACCACAACAAGCCCGCCCATC
>Ga0209070_100237_pt1 | contig 56963 bp, 53 predicted proteins | sample SynthPrep_5_END__FD_187205 | JGI IMG/M metagenome (GOLD analysis project Ga0209070, IMG submission 187205) | Synthetic microbial communities from Ohio, USA - SynthPrep_5_END_DS10_MetaG (SPAdes) (version 2) | ecosystem: Engineered > Bioreactor > Aerobic > Activated sludge | place: USA: Ohio... | reverse complement strand
CGGTGCGGTGATCTTCTATTTGGTCAAGGTAGTCGATAAAACTCATTGTTCAGTGCCAGAAAAGGAAAATTTTTGATCTGATCAATGAATTTCAACAAAGTTCCCTAAAAAGTATGATCCCGCCCTGATTTGTTGTAGCAGAAGCCTTACAGCTTATTGCTAAAATTCGCCCAGCGTATTAAGCTGCGTCCCCTTTTTATTTTCTGCACCCGCCATAATCTGGCAGAATAGGGTGACTATTCAGCCTTGGAGTTAACCGATGACAAAAGCCGTCATTTTAGTGCTCGACAGTTTTGGTATTGGCAGTGCACCTGATGCTGCTAAGTTTGGTGATGTTGGTGCCAATACTTTCGCCAGTATTGCTCGCGCATTTCAAGCGCAAAAGCAGCGTCCATTACAGTTACCGAATTTAGCTCGCCTTGGTTTGGTAAAAGCGGCCACGGCGGCCAGCAATGGTATTGCGCCGGATGTAGCCGATACAACTGATTACGCAGGCGCCTATGGCTACGCCCGTGAGCTAAGCAGTGGTAAAGATACGCCAAGTGGTCACTGGGAAATTGCCGGGGTGCCGGTGTTATTTGACTGGGGCTATTTTCAGGAGAAAACCAATAGTTTTCCGGCAGAGCTAATTGACGAGCTTTGTCAGCGCACCGGTGTACCGGGTATTTTGGGCAATTGCCATGCCTCAGGTACTGATATTCTGGTTAGACTGGGCGATGAGCATATTAAAACCGGTAAGCCGATTTGCTATACCTCGGCCGATAGCGTGTTTCAGGTAGCGGCCCATGAAGAACATTTTGGCTTAGCAAAGCTGCTTAGCTTTTGCGAGATCGCGCGCGAACTGCTGGATAAATACAATATTGGCCGCGTTATCGCCCGGCCTTTTTTAGGCACCGCAGCGGATAATTATGCCCGTACCGGCAACCGCCGCGATTACTCGGTATTACCACCTGCACCCACGGTGTTAGATAAACTCACGGCAGCCGGTGGCAAGGTTATTAGTATTGGTAAAATTGCCGATATTTATGCCCATCAGGGGATTAGTGAGAGTTTAAAAGCCAATGGTTTGCCAGCGTTAGTAGATAAAACCCTGGCGCAAATGGCACAGCAAACGGATAACAGCTTAATTTTTACTAACCTGGTCGATTTTGACCAAAACTTTGGTCATCGTCGTGATCCTATTGGTTATGGTGACGCCCTGGAATATTTCGATAGCCGCTTGCCGGAGCTGATAGCCGCTTGTGGCAAGGATACTTTATTGCTGTTAACGGCCGATCATGGTTGTGATCCAACCTGGCCTGGTACCGAGCATACCCGCGAATATGTGCCAGTGCTGTTGTACAAAGCTGGGCTTACCGGGGTGGATTTAGGCGAGCGCATGAGTTTTGCCGATATGGGACAAACGTTGGCTGATTATTATGGGCTGGATGCCATGGCATACGGCGAATCTTTTTTAGCAAATTTACATTAACAAAACAGTAAGAGAATTTATGGCCACTCCACATATTAATGCGCCAGAGGGCGCTTTTGCCGAAACGGTATTAATGCCAGGCGATCCGCTGCGCGCCAAGCATATTGCCGAAACATTTTTAGATGATGCTGTTTGTGTTAATACCGTGCGCAATATGTTTGGTTACACTGGTACTTACCAAGGTAAGCCGGTAAGCGTATTGGGTTCTGGCATGGGTGTACCGTCCATGTCAATTTATGCTACCGAGCTGGTGAAGTTTTATGGTGTAAAAAATATTATCCGTATCGGTTCTTGTGGCGCCTTGCCGCTGCATGTCAACGTACGTGATGTGGTAATTGGTATGGGCGCTAGCACAGACTCCAGTGTGAATCGTAACCGCTTGGCCGGGATGGATTTTGCCGCTATTGCTAGCTTTAGCTTACTAGAAAAAGCAGTAGCCGCGGCTCGCGCGAAAGACATTAACGTGAAAGTGGGTAATGTCTTTACCTCAGACTTATTTTACAACCCCAGCGAAACCTTGTTTGATACGTTGGAAAAATATGGTGTGTTGGCAGTGGAAATGGAAGCGGCCGGTTTATACGGCGTGGCGGCCGAGTACGGTATTAATGCCTTAGCCATTTTTACCGTGAGCGATCATATCCGTACCGGTGAAGCCTTAAGTGCTGAGCTTAGGCAAACCAGTTTTAACGAAATGGTCGAAGTCGCCTTAGGCTGTCTCTAAACCGACTGCCTGTAAACAACCTTAGGATCTCATCGCATGTCATTAACGACCAATAAAATGTTTTATGTTTCTTGGGAAGCTTTTCATCGCGCCACCAAAGAGCTGGCGCATCAACTGGTAGGCCAGAACTTTAACGCTATCGTTGCGGTGAGTCGTGGTGGTTTAGTGCCCGCGGCTATTATTGCTCGTGAGCTTAATATTCGGGTGTTAGATAGTATCTGCGTGGCTAGTTATAACCACGATCAACAAGGTCGTCTGAGTGTGCTGAAAGATGCGAATTTAGACGATTCTGAACAGCTCTTGATTATCGATGATCTGGTGGATACGGGTGAAACAGCCAAAGCCTTACGCGAACGTTTTCCTAAAGCGCGCTTTGTTACCGTTTACGCTAAACCGCAGGGTAAGCCGTTAGTTGATCACTATGTCACGGATATTGAGCAAGATACTTGGATCCAATTGCCTTGGGATATGGAATTGGCGTATAGCAAACCGCTAGTAGAGGGCGGCGAATGACAGTGCAAGCCGTAACGATTAGCCTACCCGATTGGATTAACGACGTAGTAGATTGGCAACGTAGCTACCTTACAGATGACGACAAGATGGCGCTGGCGATTGAATTATCACGCCAAAACGTATTGCGTGGCACTGGTGGCCCTTTTGGCAGTGCTATTTTTGAAGCAGATAGCGGTAAGTTGTTAAGTGTTGGCGTAAACCGGGTAATGCCGCTTAGTAACTCCAGTGCCCATGGCGAGATGGTTGCGATCATGCTGGCTGAGCAAGCAGTACAAAGCTTTAGTCTAGCGGCTGACGGGGTAAAGCGTGAGTTATTTACCTCATGCGAGCCTTGCGCCATGTGCTTAGGTGGCACCTTGTGGAGTGGCGTAAAACGTTTGGTTTGCGCTGCTACCGCAGACGATGCCAGGGCTATTGGTTTTGATGAAGGCCCGGTGTATGAACAAAGCTACCAGTATTTGCGTGATGCCGGTGTGGAAGTGGTGCGGCTGTTACAACAGCCTGCAGCCGCAGCGGTATTACAGCAGTATCTTACGCAAGGCGGTACTATTTATAACGGCTGATCATAACGGCTGGGCTTTATAACAGTTGAGCCGACCTAGTGTTATCAGGAAGTGATATAGAAAAGCCAGCAATGTTGCTGGCTTTGTCGCTTATTATTGCTGGTAAAGCTTAGTGCGGATAAACAAGGCTTCGGTTTTTTCGCGCGCCCAGGGGGTTTTGCGTAAAAAGGTTAAACTGCTTTTAATGGACGGATCTTTTTTAAAGCAGTTAATATCGATTTGCTCTGCCAATTTAGCCCAGCCGTAGTGAGCAACCAAAGCGGTAACAATTTGCTCTAGTGTAAAGCCGTGTAAGGGGTTTTTCGGTTGGGTCATTGCTGTTCTCAAAAAAATAGCCACAATAATGTGGCTATTTTAGCATTAAATGCGTGGGAAAAGACTTATAACCGCTCTAATACTGCCTGAGTAAAATCAGTAGTACCAAAGCTGCCGCCCAGATCACGGGTGGTGCGATCGCCAGAAGCAATAACATCACTGACTACCGCTAAGATCTTCTCGGCTTTATCTTTCATCTCTAAATATTCCAGCATTTGAATAGACGCCAGAATGACTGAGCTTGGATTAGCCAGGTTTTTACCGGCGATGTCTGGTGCGCTGCCATGCACGGCTTCAAAGATCGCGCAATCTACGCCGATATTCGCGCCGGGGGCCATACCTAAACCACCGACTAAACCGGCACATAAATCAGATAAAATATCGCCAAACAGGTTAGTGGTGACAATCACATCAAACTGCTGCGGGTTCATCACCAGCTGCATACAGGTGTTATCTACAATCATTTCCTGTGTTTCAATATCCGGATACCGTTGTGCTACTTCGCGTGCGGTTTTCAGAAATAAACCTGAGGTCGACTTTAAGATATTGGCTTTATGCACAATAGTCACTTTTTTACGCTTTTCACGCCGGGCGGTTTCAAAAGCAAACTCAGCAATGCGGCGAGCGCCTTCTTTAGTGATAATGCTAGATGCCTGCGCAGTCTGGCCATCTTCTGAGACAATTTGCCCGTGACCAGAATACATACCCTCGGTGTTTTCACGGATAGTAATAATATCAATATTCTCGTAGCGCGCCTTAGTGCCTTTAAATGAAATCACTGGCCGCACATTGGCGTACAGGTTAAATTTTTTGCGCAAGGTCACGTTAATAGAGGTAAAGCCTTCACCTACTGGTGTGGTGAGCGGGCCTTTTAAGGTGATTTTGTTGCGGGCTATGGCATCCAGCGTAGCTTGTGGCAGTAGCTCACCGGTTTTCTCCAGTGCGGTCAGACCTGCGTCTACATATTCGTAGTTAAAATCGCAGCCGGCTTTCTCCAGTATTTGAATAGCTGCCTCAACAATACTTGGGCCAATGCCATCACCTTTAATGACGGTAATCGTTTGCTTGCTCATGGGGATCCTTAGCTGTATATTTCTGATATTTATAGTCAGGCGAACGCCTGAAAGCGCGACAATTATAGCGCCAACGCAGGTTTTACGCTAGCTAGAAGCCCGTTTTAGCCAGTTATATACCTAATAAGCAATATAAATACCATGAATGTAAGGTGGTGAAATTCAGGGCAGTGGATAGTGAAGTGCCTGGCAGTTAAGCAGTTCTTGCTGCCAGTACGTTAACTGCACTTGTGGTAGTGCTAACACGTTACTGGCTAACTGTAACAGTTTCTGGCTGCTCTGTTGGGCGCAAGGGTAACAAAAAACACTGAGTGTCAGTTGCCAGCATAGGCGCAGGAATAGCCCTAGTTGCTCAGGTTGCGTCCAGTTTTGTGCAGTAGCATGCTGTTGATATTGGAGTAAGGCTGCTTCGGCCCATACTTCCAACCGATAATGTTGTAGTAATGCGGCACTGAGGCGCTGACTACGCACCGGCTCTAGTAAATATTGCTGACACAGCTGCCCTAATAATAACTGGCTATGTTGTGTTTTACTCAGCGGCACGGCTTGCAGGCTGGGATGGTGCCATAAGGGCGCACTGCAACAGGCAGCAATTAAGCCTGCTTGTTGGGGGGTAAGGGGGTGCGCTAAGTGTTGCCCTAACCTTTGCAGGCAATAGTGCAGTGTATGCTGGAGTTGCAGTAACCAGGCATGTTGGTTACTGCCCTGTAATTGTAGATATTGCAGTAACTCTGCTCTGGCAACGGCCAGAGGTAGTTGCTCCTGACCAAAAATAGCCAGTGCATGGCGTAGCCGGTTAACCAAAGTGTGTTGCCGGTTACTTTCGCTGGCGTTATCTAATAAAAACTGCACTAAGATAGGGTGTTTTTCTACTAGTGCTAATTGTGCGTCAAGATCATAAAGGCTTAGTTTCGGCAGTATCGAATGTTGCAACAGGCTACTCGGTGTTGGAATTATCTGCTCTGGTAGCGGTGCAATATGAACTTTAGCCAGCCAATGTTGCTGTAGCAGCTTGGCGGGCGGTTGGATAGTTAACTCTGCTAAAGGGCGCGCACTGAGTTGTTCTGCCAGCCCTTGTTGTTCTGGCCAATACTGCAATGCTTGATAGTCAGAACCATCAGCGTGACATAATAGCCAATAACGTTGCTGCGCATCAATCGCCAGGCGACCGCATAGATATAGGGCAGGTGCCAGTTGTGCAAGTTGATTCAGCTGTTCCAGCACGAACTCGTCATTAGACTCATTGATCTTTGCTGCAAACACCTGTTCCAACGCAGTGGCGGTAGCATTATCTGCTTGGAGTTGCTGGGCAAGCTCCAATGCCAACGTCAATAGCGGACTATCGTGATGCACCTGCCAAGGGTGACGCTTTTGCAACTGATGAAAAGTACCGGCTAACACAGTGGTAAAAATACCGCCACTTTGCTGGCTTTTTAAACGCGCAGCCAGTTGCAAGGCGGCAGGGGCTTTATTCTGCATGGGCGTGCAACTAGCTAATAATAGGCAGATCCCCAAGGTATCCCGACGTGCTTTTGGCCAATGCTTTAACCGACTCCACAGTGCCAGTAACACCCAGCCCTTTATAGCACGACTTGCTGTGGCGGGTTCATCAGGCTGAATAATAGATAACTGGGCTATGGCGGCGGCAAGATTGTCATCAGCGAGGTGTTGTAATTGGCTATTTAATTCGCGGCCAAGTTGCAAGGCGGCCTGAAATTGCTCCGTTGTTTGCGCTTGTTGCAGTAAGGCGGTAAGTGGCACTAGCTGCTGATAACAACGCAACCAGTTAATCGATTGATCCGGCATTTGGCTGCAACTCCAGATAACGGGCGATAGCGCTGTCGCCAACGGCGTTAAGTTTGCGATCTATAAAGAGTAAGGCGGTGCATTCATCTGCAGTAGTAATACCATCTGCCGCTTTACGATGAGTACGATAATAGAGCAATTGGTAAACCTGATCATTGTGGCGATAAGCTTCAGTGATATCGGGGCTGCCAAGGCGGCTTATTAAGTATTCCTGATGTACTGTATCAGCAACATTCAGCCGTTGAATAAATTTTGCATTAAAGGCTTCTCGATCCTGCCAGTTCATTTGCGCCGGGTTATCGGGGTAAAAGCACAGCACCGCCAGTGTAGCTAGTAAATAAATGGCTATTCCGGCAACAAACCATAACAGGGTTTTCAGTTTCATAGTGGCTTAAATGGGCTCCGTTAAACGTATATCTTGCAAGTTTAGCCCCAACTCCAAATTGGTTTGTAATGCCAGAATTTGCGTATAAGTCAGAATATCCTGTTTCTGCTCACTAATCTTTTGTTTCAGTTTTTTCGGGCAATCAGGATGCTGCAAAGCGTCATTTAAGCTGCGCCCCAGTGCCATAAACTCTTCAGCACCTTTCGGGCCTACTCCGGCAACACCCGGAATATTATTGGTGCTATCACCAACTAAACTCCACCAACTAACCAGTTGCTCTGGCTGGACGCCAAATTTCTCTTTTACCTGCTCCCGGCTGATAAAGTGTTTCGCAAAGGCATCATAAACCTCTACGCCATGTGTCAGCAGGGGTAAGTATCCCTTGTCGGTAGAAATAATGACGACTTGCTGCTGATGCTGCCGTAGTTTGCTGGCGATAGTGGCGATAACATCATCCGCTTCATATTCGGCTTGTTGAAAACAGTGAATGCCGCTCTGTTCGGTGTCGCTAATGAGCCCAGGTAAAGCTTCTGCCAATACGGTTGGCATCGGTTTACGATTGGCTTTATACAAGGCGCAGAGTTGCTGGCGCCAATGGCTATTATCACCATCAAACACCATTAACGCATGACTAGGGGCAAGATCCTGACGCAACTTGGCTAGTGCTTGCCGCAACATCTGTCGGGTATTACTGATAATTTGCTGTCTGGTACCCTCGGCTACCTCATCTGCCAATGGCAGGTAAGGGCGCTCCTGAACAGCGTAGAGCCGCCGGATTAGGTTCAGTGCATCTATCAGTATCACTTTGGCCATGATTTATTTTTCAATCCGGTAACACGGCTCATAGTGGGCACCAGGTAACTTCATTCTGCCTTGCTCTACAAAAGCCCGTAATAGCTTATCCATCAGTTGCATCAATTGCCGTTCGCCACTCAGAATAAAAGGGCCATGCTCACGTATGGCACGGATCCCTTCGTCTTTGACGTTGCCAGCAACGATGCCTGAAAACGCCCGACGTAGGTTGGCAGCCAGTTTGGCTTTGTCTTGGGATAGGTGCAAGTCTAACGCGGCCATATTCTGATGATTCGGGACAAAAGGCTGTTGAAAATCGGGAGCGATATCCAGGGTCCAGTTAAAGTGATAGGCATCGCCCACTGATTTACGGTACTGCCGTACCTCTTGGCAGCCTTTTTTCAGGCGTTTGGCTACTTCTGCGGGATCATCAATAATAATATCCAGCAGTGCCAGCGCCTCTTTACCCAGTGTTAGCTCGATAAATTGGGCAATTTCACTAAAATAGGCTGCGCTACTGGCCGGGCCGGTTAAAATAATTGGTAGCTTTTGCTCTGCATTACGTTCATCCAACATAATACCGAGTAAATAAAGTAATTCCTCAGCAGTGCCTGCACCACCAGGGAAGATGATAATACCATGGGCAACCCGCACAAAGGCTTCCAGGCGTTTTTCAATATCCGGTAAAATTACCAGCTCGTTCACAATGGGGTTAGGCGGCTCTGCCGCAATAATACTGGGCTCGGTCAATCCTAAATATCGCCCGTTTTGAATACGTTGTTTGCTATGGCCAATAGTGGCGCCTTTCATCGGGCCTTTCATTGCGCCTGGACCGCAGCCGGTACAAATATTCAGCCCACGCAAACCCAGTTGATAACCGACTTCTTTGGTGTAGTGATACTCCACTTCCCGGATGGAGTGGCCACCCCAGCAAACAATCATATTGGGTTCGCTAGTCGCGTCTATAACGCGGGCATTACGTAGAATATCAAAAACACTATGTGTTAAATGGGCGCTGTTATTTAAATCTAGTGGGTTATTATCAACACCGTGGCGGGTATGGTAAAACAAAATATCGCGCAGCACCGCAAACAAGTGTTCGTGGATGCCTTTGATAATTTGGCCGTCAACAAAGGCACTGAGTGGTGGATTGTTGAGTTCAATTTTAATACCGCGCTCACGGGAGAGCAGATTGATGGAGAAATCCTGGTACTGATCGTAAATTTCGGCTGAGCTGTCGGTATGGCTACCCACATTAAGTACCGCTAAAGCGCAATTTCGAAATAACTGAAAAGCCGCTTGCTGGGTATTCTGTTGTAAACGTGCTACTTCCAACTGCGACAGTAAATCCATAGCTCCCAATGGGTTAAGATGCACTTGCATCGACACTCTCCTTTGTTATGTTGTCGGCCGTCGTTGAGTCATTTCAGTGAAATACGATCCCGACCATTTTTTTTGGCTTGGTATAAGGCTTCATCTGCCCGATCAAAAGCCTGTCTGGGATTGTCGCCCTGGAGCAACTCAGTGGCACCGAATGAAATGGTAATAGGTACACTCTTATTTCTAAACTTAAACGGTATTTTTTTAATTTTTTCCCGCAGCAAATTTAACGGTTCCGCTAACTGTTGCAGATTCGTGTCGGGCATCAGAATAACAAATTCTTCGCCACCGTAGCGGGCAATAAAATCGGTTTGTCGTATTGATTGTTGCAGTGCTTTTGCTATGACTTGTAATGTTTTGTCACCTGCACTGTGACCATAGCTGTCGTTAATGTTTTTAAAGTAGTCAATATCAGCCAAAATAATACAGAGTGGCCTGCCAAAACGTTTCCAGCGCTTAAATTCCAGATTGAGCCGTTCATCGTAGGCTGCGCGATTAGGAATACCGGTGAGCGAGTCACGTAAGCTGCGAAAGTTTTGCTCGGTTATACGATCTTTAAAGTTAATAGCTTCTTGTTCCAGCTCTTTTACGCGTTTCTCCATACCCGCTAACGCCAGATAGATTTTTTCTCTTTCCTGTTTTTCCAGCTGTTCTTTTTCTTTTAACGATAAGGTGAGATCACTCATCCGATTGATCACGAGTAGCTTTAATTGTTCAAGCGATTCTGCTTGTTGGGTTTGTTGTCCCAGATGTTCAATTTGATGTTCTATTTTTTGGTTAAGATCAGCTAGTTTTAGCTGTAACCTGCTGGAGTCTTGTAAAGTACTTTCCACAGCGCGTTGCACACTGGCTAACGCATCATTTAACTTAAGTAGAAAACTTTCTGCAGATTGCCGCTCTTCATTAATACCACCAACAATAATATTAATGGCTCGAAGGCAGGCATCCAACAAGCCTTCTATGCTTAGTTGCCCCAGTAAACTGGATTTTATTTGGTCTACTTCAACCGTGTATTTACCGGTAAAAGAGAGTTCACTTAGTAAGTTAGTGAGTTCTAACGTGATTTGACGACAGATATGGGCGTAGCGCTCTTCATCTGCCGCGGCAGATTCTTGTTGCTGCCGGGTTTTTAAGGCTAATTGATAGAGCTGAGTCAGGCCGCTAAGTTGTGGTAAAAATGCCTGAAGCGTAGCAGTCGGTTGTTCTACGGTGGTGAGCAATTGCCGCAAGTCGCGCCTGAGTTGGTCAGGTAAACCGCGTTGTTGTTGTAATAAGCGTCCAGCTTGCGTGAGGTCGTGCTGCACTTGGCGAATATCTTGTTGTTGTTTTCTCTCTAGCAGTTGCAGATTGTTGCTGGTTTCCTCGATAAAAGGCAGTAGTTTTTCTAAATCGGCACTTTTGGCCAGCTCTGTACGCAACTTCGCCAGTCGGTTATCCAAATCCAGATCAATACCTTTACATAGCAACGACAAACGCAACACAAATTGAGCTAGCAGTTTAAATTGGCTTTCGTAGGTCCGTTCCAGCGTTTGGCGCGCGCTTACTGCTTCGCTCAGTTGTTGTTTCAGGTCTTGTTGCAATCGGGCCACCTTGCCTTAACGCTACCGGAAAATGGATTATATTTTAAGTATATACCCAAACAACCTCAAGATGCGAGTTTCTCTCTTTCATCAAAATATGCCGTTTGCGGTTGTTTGGAACTAGACAGTTTAGGTAGTGATAAATGGCATATGGCGTCGAAAAAAAGCGAGCTAGGCGCTCGCTTTTACAGGGTCTTATTATTTTTAACTATTATTTTCGAGCTTAGGCTTTCTTAGTCAGGTAATAAGGTAGCCAGCTCGTTTCTTCATTAGAGGTAAGATGTAACATTTTTCAAGTTCCATATTAATCAACTGCCTGCCGTTGGGAACAACAGGTAGCGCTATTAGAACAAAATTTACGCTAAAATGAAAGCCTGGTAGAATTATTACAATGTCAGATACAGAATTTTTGATGAATACTGCTTTTTTTGGCTGCATAACCAACAATAACGACATGTTTTATGTTGTTCTGTTGGTTATGTTTTAAAATAGTCTACAGTTTATTGTCGGCTTAAGCGGATATTGGGGGCGGTATAAGGTTCACTGCTGCGTAGAGGATTAATGTCCAAACCACCGCGGCGCGTATAGCGAGCATACACCGCCAAAAATTCGGGTTTGGCAACCTGCCAGATATCCATAAATATCCGCTCAATACATTGTTCGTGAAATTCGTTGTGGCTACGAAAACTAATTAAGTATTTTAACAGGGCTTCATGCGACAAGGCGGCACCACGGTAATGAATAAATACGCTGGCCCAGTCAGGCTGCGAGGTAATTAAACAATTTGATTTTAACAGGTGCGAATGCAACTTTTCTTCTACTTTACCCCGTGCTGGAGCCAGTGCTAATAAGCTAGGGTCATATTGATACTGCTCTATGCTGATATCTAACTCGTCTAAACAAACGCCGGGGATCCAGGTCGGTTGAAAGGTCATAATTTCGCTAACATTATGCAGGCTTACTTGCACGGGCTTACCGGCACAGGCAGATAAATCTTGTTGTAATGCCTGATAAACCTGACCTAAGTCGGCAAAACGGCTTTGATTAAAGCTGTTTAAGTAAAGCTTAAAAGACTTTGACTCAATAAGATTAGGCGAGTTATATGGCACAGTAAAGGTTGCCAGCGCTACCATAGGTTTACCTTTCGCATTGAGCCAGGATAGCTCGTAACCGTGCCAGATATCTTGTCCAACAAAGGGTAGTGATGTCTCAGCCAAGCCTAGTGACTGGCGACCAAGACTACGTGGCACCGCTTGTAATAAAGACGGGGTATAGTGATCAATATAGTCGGTAATCTTGCCGAGACTTAAGTCGGCCAGAACGTCAGCATGGCTTTTTGTCATTTCTCTGTCTTTTTAGCTACAATGCGCGTCATCTTATCATAAGTGATACAGGGAGTAGAGGTGTCGACCAAAGAAGCCTACGCAAATTTTATCGAACAAAGCCAAGCCTGGCATCAGGCACACAATGTCTCAATGCTTGCTTGGGCTGATCCGGCGAGTCCATCACCTTGTCAGCAGCAATGGCTGGCAGCAGATCAGGTGAGCTGGCTACCGGTTGCTCAGCAGCCAGCGGCCGACTTCGCTAACGTAGAGTATGCGTTAGCGTTGACCTTGCATCCAGATATTAAGGCATTCTACAGCAGTTATTATGGCGCGAATCTGGCAGCTGAGCATCCCCGTGGTAAGTTAGCGCTGTTAATGCCTTGGAATAGCGCCGATGTTGCCCGCTTACAGGAAAATATCATTGGTCATATCCTGATGAAAAGGCGCTTAAAGCAGCGCGAAACGGTGTTTTTTGCCGTCACTGACGATGAAAATATTATGTTGTCAGTGCTTAACAGTACTGGCGAGATCTATCTGGAACATGTTGGTAAAGATGTCGAACAGAAAGTGGCCAGCGATTTGGCGGAGTTTTTGTCGGCGTTAACACCTTTGGCTTACTCACCGTTGTTTGACTGACACTCCCAGGCAATATTACTCAGTAGCAGGCAGCGGTTGCAGCGAAAATCAAATAAATCAGCCACTGGCTCAGTAAGACGCCAGTGACTGCCACAACCGGGGCAGCGTTTGTTTGGCTCTTGGCTGCAATCGCTGCTACTACCACTATATAACGCGTAATAAACCGATGTTTGATTGGTTTTACTTAGTTGTCGGGCGAGTTGGCGGCCCATTCGGTTTAGTTTACTGTTGAGCTGTTGCAGGCTGTTTTCAGCAACTTTTTCCAGCACCCGCTGCTGTTGCAATTGGATTTCATCCAAAGCCTGAAATTGCAGTTGCCAGCGAATAAGGGCTTCATGATCGGTATCAGCGCTGTTTAGCCAGTATAAGGGAACGGGTTGCAGGGTGTCGGCACAGCGTACCGGTGAGCAGGTGTCGGCAAAACTGGTAAATAGCAGCAAACTAGCGGGCATACTTCGGCAGCTTGGCTGTGATAGTAAATCTTGCCCTAGAAGCTGCAATTGTGGGTAGCCTAGCCCGGCAGCACCGAGTTGTTGCTCGGCGTCACGAGCTTTATCACTATACCATTTAGGGTGTAATGCATCTTCTGCGGCTAATACCACCCGGCTACAAAAAGCATCTTGCTGCCAGGCGGTAGGGAATTCCCGGCCAATAATCTGACCATTAAAAATAAGGGCTTCCTGATAGCGGCGAATGGCCTGTTCGGCAGTGGTTAGGTTGGTATCGGCAATAATCTTAAAACGAAGTTCAGCCAGATACATTTGCTGGTTCCAATAGTGTCAGTAACCTGTCGAGCTTTTGTTCGATACGATTAAGTTGACTGCTAAGGTCCTGCTCAGCATTAATCGGTCTGCTAAGGGCCAGGTCTTCTGCTGGCAGAGATTCGGCAAACTTTTCTGGATGCTGTCGCCATTGTTGATAGGCACTAAATAGTTCTGGAGGGCTGAGTTGCCCTGCCAATCGCGCTTTAAATAGCGCTAAACTGGGTTGTTTACCTTCTTCCCGTAGTTTTGCCGCAGCATGTTGTAATAGTTGGATCCCGGATGCCATCGTTAATCGCCAAGTTCACTAAAATGTAGTTTAATTTACCACTCAATCTACACAGGTAAAAGGCCGATAATTCTAAGCTACTGAAAATACGTTATATTAATTTTGGCGTTAATTTTGCTAATATCTTTTTGCTAGTGGTTATAGGGGTAGGGCACTTGACCTACCTGAAACAAAAATAAAATAAGGAAGAACGTTATGTCGGGAAACTCTCTGTCGGTAAAAGCGCCGCTGTTAACTAAGTTATTAGTGGTATCAATGTTAACGGCAACGTTAAGTGGTTGCGTTGTTGCTATCGGTGATAAGTCTGAACGCCAGTCTGATAGTAGTTGGAAAAAAACACAGGCTTACAATGTGCAACAAATTAACCAGTTGCAACTAGGTGCACAGGCTGAAGATGTCCGAGCACTGTTAGGTGTCCCTGATTTTTCTGAGCTGTTTCAAAAAGACGGCGAACAAGTTCAGGTATTATTTTATCGTACTCATCATGTTAGTAGTGATAGCAAAACCACTAAAGACGAGTGTACGCCACTGGTTTTTAAAAACAATCAGCTCACTGGCTGGGGTGAAAAGGCCTATAAATACCTGTAACGCAAATTGACACAGTGACGCTGGTACATTTAATGCACATTAGCATGTGAGTAAGCGTCCAGCGTTAATGCAATAAGGTATTAAGCTCATCAATAACCTCACACCAGTCGGAGTCGGCTCGCCAAGCTTCTTGAATAAAGCTGGCTTGTGCCTGACTCCAAAAAGGTGCGTGCGCCAGTTCTGTGCCTGGTGGCAATCGGTGCTTAGAGATGAACTCTGCCATCGCTGTAGGCTCATTATCCAACCCTAATTGCGCAAATAAGGTACTTAGCGTGTGGTGACCGGTATCCATCTTTTGACTCCTTTTTATTTAGTATAGACAAACTAACGATTAAAAGCCCATTACAGCCAACATAAAATCGTACTTGGCAAGCGGATATGACACTGCTATTGTGAATGAAAAATCAACAATAATAGGTGCGATATGTTAGCTCAGGTCAACGATTTTGAACCCGCTCAACTGAATGCAGCCTTATTAGGCGGCGAAGATCTCAAACTTGCCGCCTCTTTGCTCTATCAGTCTTATCATGACGATCCATTGTTTATGGAGATTTTCCGCGCTGGCGCGCCAGACTATGAAGCCAGGTTACGTTCAGCCATTAGGGAAGAGCTCAGTACCTTTTGGCAGGCCGGCCAGCCTATTATCGGTTTGTTTTATCATGAGCAATTATTAGGTGTGGCCTGCGTGGTAGGGCCCGACTCAGGGATTGGTAGCAGTCGGCTCTGGCACTGGCGTTTAAAAATGCTGTTGACCGCGGGCTATGTATCTACCCGACAGTTGTTGTCAAAAGAAGAAAAAATTCACGCGGCGATGCCTGCAAAACGCTACCATATGTTAGCCTTTATTGCGGTAGCGCCTAAATATCAGCATGCGGGCTTAGGTCATTATTTAATTCATGCCGTTGATGCGTTGGTGGATGAAGATCCTGCTTCTGCAGGTATCGGTGTTTTTGTTACCTTAGAGAAATATCAACGCTTTTTTACTGATGATCATTATTATCGGGTAAGTGATCTGGTATTCGGTTCGGTAAGCGGTACTTTAATGTTCAGACCGAGACAAAATAAGCAACAAAGCTAACAGATAGAGATGCAAAAATTTGAATCTTAAATACGATGCGGGGGCAGGTTAAAGTTAGCTAAACGCAGCCCTTGCATTGTCAGCACCGCCTGATAACGGCTTTCACCATCACTGCTAAAATCAACCTGATAATAGGTAAACCAGCGCCTGCGATCATTCAGTTTACTAAACCGATGACCCTGACGACCACATTCTAAAAATTGTAGCTGATGCTGCCGACATAGCTGTTTTGCTAACAAGATCGCACGCTCATCCTGTTGCCGCTGCAACCAAAAGCCATACACAATGCTGACTAACAGCAATAATAACCAAATTGTCGTCATCGATCTTCCTCTTTCCCTGTATCATGGTGATTTGAACTGCTTTTTACAAGTGGCTGGATCCATTATGCATTATGTTAGAATAGCCGCTTGATATTGGGGAGGTGGCTTATGTCGGCACAAGCCAAACAATTACTTATTGAACTTGAAGCTGCTTTATTGGCAGATAATTTGTGGAGTGAGCTGCCACCTAGTCCTGTCGCTCTGGCCAGTACTGCTCCTTTTTGTTGCGATACTATGCCGTTAGAGCAGTGGTTACAGTTTATATTGTTACCAAAGATGCAGGCACTGCTTGAAGCGGGCGTACCTTTGCCAAATAACATCGCTATTTCACCGCTGGCTGAGCTGGTATACGCCAACAACTTATCGGCGGTAGCCAGCTTACTTGCTGCCATTAAAAGGTTAGAACAGTGCCTGAATCAACATTAAACCAAGATAAGCTTGCTGATTCAGTTGGATTTCAAACGACAGATGTTGCATCTGCAGCGCCGCATTCATCAGACTTTCCGCCTTTAACCATTCTTTACCAAGATGAATATCTGGTCGCGGTAGATAAACCGAGTGGCATGTTAGTGCATCGCTCTTTTCTTGATAAGCACGAAACCCGCTTTGTGCTACAAAGCTTGCGAGATCAACTAGGCCAGCATGTTTATCCGGTGCACCGCTTGGACAGACCGACTTCAGGTGTACTGGTATTTGCTTTATCTGCTGATATTGCCCGGCTGTTATCACAACAAATCGAAGCCGGTCTTTGGCAAAAAGGCTATTTAGCCGTCGTACGTGGTTATCTGCAAGCTGCGGGTACTTTGGACTATCCGTTAAAAGAACAACTTGATAATATCGCCGATAAATTTGTCAGAGCCGATAAGGCGGCGCAGTCGGCGATTACCCGCTATCAACCACTGCATTATGTCGAGTTACCCTTTGCGGTCAGTCGTTATGCCACGGCGCGCTATACATTGGTCGGATTGCAGCCAATAACGGGACGAAAACACCAGTTAAGACGGCATCTGGCGCATCTGCGCCATCCCATCGTGGGCGATACCAGCCATGGAGATGGTAAGCATAATGCGTTGTTTCGGGAACAGTTTGCCAACGAGCGTTTGTTACTCTGCGCTTTTACCTTGCAATTACCACATCCGGTAACGGGCAATACACTGACGTTGCAAGCGGGGTTAGCCGAACTGAGAGCGTTATTTGCGCGCTTTGCCTGGCCCACTGACGAAACGTATTTTCAACAGCTTTTTCAGCAATTTCTGGAGCATAACCCATGCAAAAAATCGCAATAATGGTAGGCAGTGTTTATGGCGGTGCTGAGTATGTGGCCGAGCAAGCCGTGCCACTCTTACAGCAAAAAGGCTATCAGGTGGAATGGTTTCATCCTGCTGCCCTTGATCCGGTACTGGCATTTAATGCCGACTGTTGGCTGCTTATCAGCTCTACCACTGGTCAGGGGGATATACCAGATAATCTATTTCCATTTTTTGCCGAGTGTCGCGATCGCTTTCCATTATTAACTGACAAAAAGTTTGCTGTGCTGGCGCTGGGTGATAGCAGCTATGGCGATACTTTTTGTGCCGCCGGCCGGCAACTTTTTGAACTAATGACAGAGCTGCAAGGCGAAGCGCTGGCACCGATGTTAGAAATTGACGCTGGTGAAACGTTACAGGCCGAAGATGTAGCTTTGCCATGGTTGACACAACAATTTTAGCCGCCTGCTTCTAATAAATTGTTTTAATAAAGTATTGTTAATAAGACCTTATTAACAATACTTGTCGAGTTTACGGTAGCTGCGGGCACCGGGTGCCTGCAGTGTCGGATCATAGTCGTCAGCAAAACGTGCGCACCAGAGCGCTGTTGCGCCACACACCGCTGCAGGCATCACTAATAAATTTAGCAGCGGAACCATGCTACACAGCGCCACTGTGCTACCAAAAGACAAACTCATTACAGGAGTTTTTCTAAGCCGTGCCTGCTAATGGGGCCTGTTACACCTTATTGCGATTTACTCTTCAATACTCCGCAATAGGGCATTAATGCCTACTTTGGCACGAGTTTGCGCATCGACTTTTTTCACAATAATGGCGGCATATAAACTGTGGCTGCCGTCTTTCGCTGGAATAGTACCAGGTACTACCACCGCGCCTGCTGGCACTCGACCATAAGTAATTTCACCGGTTTCCCGATCGTAAATACGGGTACTTTGGCTGATGTACACACCCATCGACAACACGGCACCTTCTTCGACGATCACGCCTTCTACTACTTCAGAGCGGGCACCAATAAAGCAGTTATCTTCAATAATGGTTGGGTTGGCTTGCAATGGCTCTAACACACCACCAATACCGACACCACCAGATAAATGCACGTTCTTACCAATTTGCGCACAGCTGCCTACCGTTGCCCAGGTATCTACCATCGAGCCTTCACCGACATAGGCGCCAATATTGACGTAAGACGGCATCACCACCACGTTCTTACCAATGTAGCTACCACGGCGTACAGCCGCTGGTGGCACAATACGTACGCCATCCGCGCGGAATTGCTCATCGGTATAGGCCGCGTATTTCATTGGCACTTTGTCAAAGAAGCGATTTTCAGCACCGTCCATCACTTCGTTATCGTTAATGCGGAAAGACAGTAACACGGCTTTTTTCAGCCACTGATGTACCACCCATTCACCGGCAATTTTCTCAGCCACGCGGGCACTGCCGTTATCCAACATACTTAATACTTGCTCTACTGCCTGTTTTACTTCGGCAGTAACGGTTTTGGGCGTAATGTCAGCGCGTTGTTCAAATGCGGTTTCGATAAGGTTTTTTAAATCAGACATTCGTCATTTAGCCTTCTGTTTGCTGTGAGAGTTGTTCAATCAGACTACGTTTTAACTGGCTTTGCTGCTCTGGTGTTAAGGCGTCGTCTTGATCGTTGGAAATTAAGAAAAAGTCTTCGGCGCGCTCGCCAATGGTGGTAATTTTAGCGGCATGAATATTGACGCCGCATTGCTGAAAGACCTGACCGATATCGTACAGTAAGCCTGGCGTGTCCAGTGCGGCCATTTCCAGCATAGTACGGTGTTTAGTATTACCCGGTAAAAAGACTACTTTGGGTGGTACGGTAAACTGGCGCATTTGTCGGGATAGTCGAGGCTTTTGCCGGGAAAAGTCGGGCTTGCCAGCAATAAATTGTTCCAGCGCTTTTTTGATACTTTGCTGGCGCGACGGCGAGGTGACGGCCTCACCGTTTTGCTCCAGCACCACAAAGGTATCCATCGCATAACCATCTTTATTGGTCATAATCTGCGCATCAAAGATATTGACCTTTTTGCTATCGAGCGCGGCTACCATGCGGGCGAACAGCCCGGGTTGATCTTTGGTGTAAACAAATACCTGAGTACCGCCTTTAATCGCCGCTTTACTGACTAATACCAGCGGTTCATCGGTATTTTTGTGCCTTAAAATATGTTCGCAGTGCCAGACAATTTGTTTCGGGCTATAACGGGCGAAGTAGTCGGCCTTGATGCGACTCCATAATTGCAGTATTTCACTTTCAATAAAGGTCTGTTTAATTAATAGCGGCAAGGCTTCAGCCTGGTTTTCCCGAATAAGATCACGTAAATCCATCGGTTTTTCCAGACCACGGCGAAAGGCTTTTTGCGTAGCTAAAAACAGCTCCCGTAACAACGAGCCTTTCCAATCGTTCCACAAATTATCATTGGTAGCGCGAATATCAGCTAGCGTTAAACAATAAAGGTAATTTAATCGGGTTTCGTCACGCACTTTTTCGGCGAACTCAGCCACCACTTGTGGATCATGAATATCGCGGCGCTGAGCGGTTACCGACATTAATAGATGATGTTCTACCAGCCAGGCAATCAGTTTGCTGTCAAATTCACTCAGCTTGTGCAGCTTGGCAAATTCCCGCACATCCATTGCACCCAATTCGGAGTGATCGCCGCCGCGGCCCTTGGCAATATCATGGAAAATACCCGCTAGATACAACAGCTCGGGTTTCTCCATTTTTTTCACGATATCAGTACAAAGTGGAAATTCACTTTCATGCTCTGGCAAGCTGTACTTGTACAGGTTTTTTAGCAGGCGATGGGTATGTTCATCTACGGTATAGGCGTGAAACAAATCAAACTGCATCTGGCCTTCGATATTGCGCCACTGCGGTAAATACGCCGCCAGAATCCCGTAACGATGCATCAGCGTGATAGCTTTATCCATACCGCGCGGATGGCGCAGCAGGGTTAAAAATAATTGGCGGCAGGCTTCGTAATCTTGCAAATCACCCATCAAACGTCGCCGTACCTGGCGGATTAAGCGAATAGTAGTAGAGTGAACACCGGTAATATTTGAATTATTGGCGATATGCCAGAATAGCCGTAGCAGGTTGTCGCGCCTTGCAAAAACCGCGTTATCACTGGCCTTAATTAAATGGCCATGTAGTTCAAAATAATCATCCAGTTGGCTTACTTTAACTTTTTGCTGCGAGTTTAAAATACTGCCTTCAAAGTGTTGCAACAGCATTTCGTTAAGCTCGCTAACGCGTTGCACGGTGCGAAAAAACCGTTTCATCATCCGTTCAACCGATGCTTTACCATCGGCACCAAAGCCTAAGCGCTCTGCGGCGGCCGGCTGATAATCAAACAAAATGCGATTTTCATTGCGGCCTGCTTCCAGATGCAGGGCAAAGCGCATTTGCCATAAATAGGCTTCACACTCCATCAGCTCTTGATATTCATCTTCGGTCAGATACTGATAGGCCACCAATTCGCGCATGGTGCGGGTATTAAAATGCTTTTTGGCTACCCAGCCGATGGTCTGGATATCCCGCAGGCCACCGGGATTGGCTTTTAAATTCGGTTCAAGGTTATACGCCGTACCATGGTACTGGGCATGGCGTTGTTGTTGCTCATGCCGTTTAGCCTGGAAAAACGCCTGACTACTCCAGAAACTGTTGTCCATCACCGCTTGTTGCAGTTCATTAAACAGGGTTTTGTTGCCAGTCAACAGGCGCATTTCTAACAGGTTAGTGGCGATGGTGATATCGTCTTTACCTAGGCTAATGGTTTCTTTGTAGGTACGAACGCTATGACCCACCTCTAAACGCAAATCCCACAGTAAGGTAATAAAGCGGGAAATGGCATCTTGTTGTTGAGTACCCGGTCTTTTATCGACCAGCAACATTAAATCAATATCAGAAAATGGATGCAGCTCACCGCGGCCGTATCCACCCACGGCAATTAAACTGATGCTTTTATCTTTTGTCAGTTCACAGTGCTGCCATAATTCCAGTAATACATCATCAATAAAACGCGCCCGTGCTTTAACCAAGGTGTTAATAGGTTGGCTATGAAAGGCGCGGGCTTGAAATTCCTGAAAATCCGCGAAAAGTTTTTTATAGGCGTCAAGAGAGTAATGTTCTGGCAGCGGGCGATTAAAACTCAGGGCCTGGGTCACACGTTACTCCTCAAAATGCGTTATTCGGCGGTGACAATACGATCTATAGTATCATCGCTACGTAGGGTTAAAATTTCGCAACCAGTGTCGGTCACTAAAATAGTATGTTCAAATTGTGCTGACAAACTGCGGTCTTTGGTCACTACGGTCCAGCCATCTTTTAACAGCTTACTATGGCGGCCACCTGCGTTGACCATTGGCTCAATGGTTAAGCACATACCGCTTTTTAACACTTCACCAGTACCTGGCTTACCGTAGTGTAATACCTGTGGTTCTTCGTGAAACACGGCACCGATACCATGACCACAATATTCCCGCACAATCGAATAACTATGTTTTTCGGCATGTTGCTGAATAACAAAACCAATATCACCTAAACGCGCACCATCTTTCACTTTTTTAATGCCTAGGTACATCGCTTCTTGGGTAACCCGGATCAGCCGTTCGGCCATAATGCTCGGTTTACCTACCACAAACATTTTAGAGGTATCGCCATGATAGCCATCTTTAATAACGGTGATATCAATATTAATAATATCACCCTCTTTTAAGGCTTTATCGTTCGGGATGCCATGGCAAATAACCTGATTCACCGAGGTACAAATAGATTTCGGAAAACCATGGTAATTCAGTGGGGCGGGGATGGCCTGCTGCACATCAACAATATAGTTATGGCAAAGGGTGTTTAATTCATCAGTAGTTACACCGGCTTGAATATGAGGTTCAATCATCTCCAGCACTTCGGCGGCTAAGCGGCCGGCAACGCGCATTTTTTCGATTTCGGCCAGGTTTTTGATAGGTGCTGTCATGCCTGCTCTCTCTAGTAAATCATCAAATGTATACCCTTTAATGATTTTGGGTATAACTGCTGTAAAATTACACATTTTATTGTGTTTGCGAGCATACTATGGTATAAAGCGCGCCGCAATTTAGCAATTCGCATTGTACCCTAACTTAGCGCCGTTGGTCTGTAGCTTTACAGAATTTCTGGTGATAAGTCATAACCGTCTTTGTGTTGCAGATTGCATTAACCTTAATTAAATAACACACATGCATCGACACATATTCCGGGGTGCTAAAGCCAAGCTTTAGTCGGCATATGGGATGCATGGAGGCCTAACCCCTTAACAGGAATTAAATATCATGGCAAAAGTTTCTATGCGCGACATGCTCCAGGCGGGCGTTCACTTCGGTCACCAAACCCGTTACTGGAACCCAAAAATGAAGCCGTTCATTTTTGGTGCACGTAACCGTGTTCATATCATCAACCTGGAACAAACTGTTCCTATGATGAATGACGCTTTAGCGTTCATCCAGCAAGTATCTGCAAAAAAAGGTAAAATCCTGTTCGTAGGTACCAAGCGCGCAGCCTCAGAAGCAATCAAAGAAGCCGCAATTAATGTTGACCAGTTCTACGTAAACCACCGCTGGTTAGGTGGTATGTTAACTAACTGGAAAACTGTGCGTCAGTCAATCAAGCGTTTAAAAGATCTTGAATCGCAAAGCCAAGATGGTACTTTCGACAAGCTGACTAAAAAAGAAGCTTTAGACCGTACTCGTGAGATGGACAAGCTGGAAAAGAGCTTAGGCGGTATTAAAGATATGGGCGGCTTGCCAGACGTGCTGTTCGTAATCGATGCTGACCACGAACACATTGCTATCAAAGAAGCCAACAACCTGGGCATCCCAGTAGTATCTATCGTTGATACTAACTCAGATCCTAAAGGTGTTGATTACGTAATCCCTGGTAACGACGACGCTATCCGTGCTATCCAGTTATATCTGGGTGCTGTTAGCCAAGCGATTCAGGAAGGTCGTGACAAAAACATCGAAGTGCAGGCTGAAGCTGAAGCCTTCGTTGAAGCAGAATAATTTTTCTGTCATCAGCTGCGCTTAATATTACCAGCTGAAATACAGGATCACTTTGCAACAGGGGCGTAAGCCCCTGTTTGTCTGAACTCAATTACGAGGAAGCACTCATGGCTGTAACTGCCGCTTTAGTAAAAGAACTGCGCGAGCGCACTGGCGCTGGCATGATGGATTGTAAAAAAGCATTGGAAGAGACCGCGGGTGACATCGAAGCGGCAATCGACGCGATGCGTAAAAGTGGCTTAGCCAAAGCTGCCAAGAAAGCTGGCCGTATTGCTGCTGAAGGTGTAGTAATCACCCGTGTTGCTAACGGTGTAGGTTTCGCCATCGAATTTAACTGTGAAACAGATTTCGTAGCACGTGATGCCAGCTTCTTAGCCTTTGCTAACAGCGTAGCTGACTTAGCGCAAGCTCAAAATATCGATAACGTAGAAGCCTTATTAGCTGCTGATCTGAACGGTACTTCTGTTGAAGATACTCGTGCTACTTTAGTCGCCAAAATCGGTGAAAACATCAACGTACGCCGCATTGCCAAAGTTGCTGGTGCAGTGATTGGTCAGTATATCCACTCTGGCCGTATCGGTGTATTAGCGGTGTTAGAAGGCGGTAACGAAGATATCGCTAAAGACGTTGCTATGCACGTTGCTGCTAACAACCCAAGCTACGTTAACCCAGAAGATGTATCTGCGGAAGTGGTTGAGCGTGAGCGTCAAATTCAAATCGATATCGCGGTTAACTCTGGTAAGCCAAAAGAAATCGCCGAGAAGATGGTTGCTGGCCGCATGACTAAGTTCACCGGTGAAGTAAGCTTAACCGGTCAACCGTTCGTGAAAGATCCGTCTATCACAACTGGCGAATTCTTAAAGCAAAATGGCGCTAAAGCTGTTTCTTTCATTCGTTTAGAAGTAGGCGAAGGCATCGAGAAGAAAGAAGAAGACTTCGCTGCTGAAGTTGCTGCGCAGATCGCTGCTGCTAAAAAGTAATTTACGCTTTAGCAATTGGCTGAAAAACGCTAAAATAACCGCGACCAACGTCGCGGTTTTTTTTTGCCTGACTAACATAACGAGCATAATGGGGTAACTATGAGCACCAATCCAAAACCAACCTACCGTCGCATTTTACTTAAACTTAGCGGTGAAGCCCTGATGGGAGATGAAGGCTTTGGTATTGATCCCAAGGTGCTGGACCGGATGGCCCAGGAAATCAAGGAGCTGGTTGAGCTAGGCGTACAAGTGGGTATAGTGATTGGTGGTGGCAATATTTTTCGGGGTGAAGGCTTAGCTAAAGCAGGGATGAACCGGGTGGTTGGCGATCATATGGGCATGTTAGCTACCGTAATGAATGGCCTGGCTATGCGTGACGCGCTACACCGGGCTTATGTTAACGCCAGGATGATGAGTGCTATCCCGCTTAATGGTGTTTGTGATAACTACAGCTGGGCCGAGGCAATTAGCTTATTAAAGTCGGGTCGGGTAGTGATTTTCTCTGCCGGTACCGGTAACCCGTTTTTTACCACCGATTCAGCTGCGTGTTTACGTGGTATTGAAATTGAAGCCGATGCCGTACTGAAAGCGACCAAGGTTGAAGGTGTGTATTCCGCTGATCCGGTAAAAGATCCTACTGCTACACTGTATAGCCAACTGACTTATACCGAAGTGCTGGATAAAGAACTAAAAGTGATGGATCTGGCTGCGTTTACGCTGGCCCGGGACCACAATCTGCAAATTCGCGTCTTTAATATGAACAAGCCTGGTGCATTAAAGCGGGTAATTATGGGCGAGGAAGAAGGTACAGTCATCGACCACGCGGAAAATTTACAGTAAACTAGTCCTCTGCGTTACTGTTGCATAAACAAAAAAGGATAACGATCGTGATTAACGACATTATTGCTGATGCTAAAATCCGCATGGATAAAAGCGTTGATGCTCTGAAAGTTCAATTAACTAAAGTGCGCACTGGCCGCGCTCATCCCAGCTTGCTGGACAGTATTCAGGTCTCTTATTATGGCGCGGATACCCCACTGCGCCAAGTGGCTAACGTATCGGTAGAAGACTCGCGTACGCTGGCAATTACCGTGTTTGATAAAAGCCTGACGCAAGCGGTTGAAAAAGCGATTATGGCTTCAAACCTGGGTTTAAACCCGATGTCGGCAGGCACCGTGATTCGTGTTCCGCTGCCAGCATTAACTGAAGAGCGCCGCCGTGATTTGGTAAAACACGTGCGTGGCGAGGCCGAAGGTGGCCGGGTTGCTATCCGCAATATCCGTCGTGATGCGAACTCTGATTTAAAAGCCTTGTTAAAAGATAAAGAAATCAGTGAAGATGATGAACGTAAAGCTGCAGATGAAATTCAGAAGCTGACTGATGTTTTCGTTAAGAAGGTTGACGATGTGTTAGCCGATAAAGAAAAAGAGCTAATGGAAGTCTGATCTCAGACTGACCGGCTTCAATTTTTATCAGGACCTCAACCATCAAAGCTTATTTAGCAAACCAAGCGCCGTGCCAGTAAAACTTCGCGGCGCTTTTTTGTTATAAGTGGGTTGAACCAGATAAGTTAACGAGCAGACTAAGCATTTTCACGCCAAAATGGACAGATTAAACTGATGACAGTAGTACCACAGCTTAAACAGCAAATATTGCCGCAGCATGTGGCAATTATCATGGATGGTAATGGCCGTTGGGCAGAGCGTCGCGGTAAACCGCGCGTCTGGGGTCATAAAAAAGGGGTTGAGGCGGTACGCCGTAGTGTCAGTTTCTGTCGCGAGTTGGGTATTCCTTCTTTAACGTTGTTTGCGTTTAGTAGTGAAAACTGGCGCCGCCCGGAAGAAGAAGTCAGTACCTTGATGCAGCTATTTTTGCTGGTATTGCAAAAAGAAGTAAAAGCGCTGCACAAGAATAATATCCGGCTAAAAATTATTGGTGATTTATCAGCATTTAGCCCTAGGTTAGTACAAAATATCAAAAAAGCCGAAGCGCTTACTGCCGATAATAGCGGAATGACATTGAATATTGCGGCTAATTACGGCGGTCGCTGGGATATCGTTGCGGCCAGTCGGCAATTGGCGGAGCAGGTACAACAAGGTACACTACAAGTTGCCGATATTAATGAAACGTTGTTTGCAAAGCAGGTGCAAATGGCCGATCAGCCTGAGCTGGATTTGTTAATCAGAACAGGTGGTGATTTACGGATCAGCAATTTCTTACTGTGGCAAGCGGCCTATGCTGAGCTCTGGTTTACTGAAACCTTGTGGCCCGATTTTGACCAGCAGGTGTTTTCTGAAGCTATTGCCACCTTTGTTAATCGAGAGCGGCGTTTTGGCTGCACCGGTGCGCAAATCAGAGAGCTCGCTGCTGAAAATAAAGGATAATAATATTGTTTAAGCAACGTGTGATTACCGCTTTAATTCTGGCGCCGTTGGCGCTTTTTGCGGTTTTTTATTTACCCCTGGCAGGTTTTGCTGCTTTTTTATCATCAGCCTTTTTGTTGGGAGCCTGGGAATGGAGTGGCTTTTGTGGTCTCAATAAACGCCGCTTACGTGCGGTCTATGTGGCCCTTACTGCCTTGTTGATGGCGCTATTTTATGTCTTTACGCCCTTAACCGGCGAGCTTGCTGGCAATGTATTGTTACTGAGTTTGTTATTGCTGGGGGCTGTCTGGTGGTTATTGGCTATTATTTTGGTGCTGAGTTTCCCTGCCAGTCAGAAACTGTGGGCTCATAGTGATTGGCGCCGGGCACTGATGGGCTGGTGTACTTTGCTACCTGCCTGGGCGGCGTTATTGTTTATCCGCGGTTTAAATTACGATATCTCCAGCTTTTATGGCGCCTGGTTAATTTTTGCTTTGTTAGGGTTAGTTTGGGCGGCCGATATCGGTGGCTATATTGTCGGTAAGCCTTTCGGGCGCACTAAGCTACTACCAAAAGTTAGCCCGGGTAAAACCCTGGAAGGCCTGCTTGGTGGCATGCTATTGGTGTTACTGGTTGTTACCGGATTATTAGTTTGGTTAGATTGGCCAGGGCAGGCTTATCACTGGTATCTGGCTGCGATATTGCTAACTGTCTTGTCAGTATTTGGCGATCTTAGCGAAAGTATGTTTAAGCGGGTAGCGGGTAAAAAAGACAGTGGCGCCTTTTTGCCTGGTCATGGTGGTATTTTAGACCGTATCGATAGCCTAACAGCTACCGCGCCGCTGTACGCGTTACTCCTTGCTTTTTTTGGTAAGCAATTTTTATGAAGCAAGTCGTTGTGTTAGGAGCAACAGGTTCTATTGGCTGCAGTACTTTATCGGTACTTGCGGAGCATCCCGATAAGTTTAATGTGCTGGCCCTTACCGCAGCAACAGCAGTAGATAAGTTGTATACCCAGTGCTTGCAAGTAAAACCCCGGTTTGCGGCGATGCAAGATCCGAGTGCGGCGTTGCAACTGGCTAAAAAGCTCAAGGATGCCGGCGTACCGACCGAGGTGTTAAGCGGCAGTGAAGGTTTGCTAGCACTGGCGGCTCACCCAGAGGCGGATATTGTTATGGCTGCCATTGTTGGTGCTGCCGGGTTGCTACCTACTTTAGCTGCAGTAGAACAGGGTAAAACGGTACTACTGGCTAACAAAGAAGCTTTGGTGATGACTGGTGAGCTATTTATGCAGAAAGTAGCAGCCCATGGTGCCACCTTGTTACCAATTGACAGTGAACACAATGCCATTTTTCAATGTTTGCCTTTTCCTATGCAGCAGGCCGGGCATCGTGCCCAATTACCTGACTATGGTATCTCCCGCTTGTTATTGACTGGCAGTGGCGGTCCATTTTTGCAGCGGCCGCTAGCGAGTTTTGAACATATCACGGTGGCAGAAGCGGTCGCCCATCCTAACTGGAGTATGGGCCAGAAAATTTCGGTCGATAGCGCAACCATGATGAATAAAGGGTTGGAGTTTATCGAAGCACGCTGGTTGTTTAACTGCACGGCAAATGATATTCAGGTGGTAATTCACCCACAAAGTATTATTCATTCTATGGTGCAATACACCGATGGCTCGGTGCTGGCACAACTCGGTCAGCCTGATATGCGCACGCCTATTGCCCATGCTTTGGCTTTCCCAGAACGTATTAGCAGCCCGGTAAAACCATTAGATTTCTTTGCTTTACAATCTTTTACTTTTACCGAGCCTGAAGCGGCTCGCTATCCCAATCTTTATCTGGCGATAGCCGCTTGTGCCGCGGGACAAGGCGCTACTACGGCCCTGAATGCAGCGAATGAGGTCGCGGTAGCGGCTTTTTTAGCCGGGAAAATTAGTTTTACAGCGATTAATAAACTTAATGAGCAGTGTCTGAATCGTTTCCTGAGCTATCACGCCACCGGTCTGGATGATATATTAGCGCTCGATGCCGAAACTCGGGCGTATGCCTGTCAGCTGTTGGGGACTTTTTAATGTCGGCTTTTTTGTGGAATGCGCTGAGCTTTATTGTCGCACTGGGAATTTTGGTTACTGTACACGAGTTTGGGCATTTTTGGGTAGCGCGCAAAAACGGGGTATTAGTTAAACGCTTTTCTATTGGCTTTGGCAAAGCCTTGCTGCGTTGGCGTGATAAGCAAGGCACTGAATTTGTGATCGCGGCTATTCCATTGGGTGGTTACGTGCAAATGCTGGATGAACGCGTTGATCCAGTACTACCGCAATATAAAAATTTAGCTTTTAATCATAAGAGTGTCTGGCAACGTATTGCCATCATTGCCGCTGGGCCTGCAGCAAATTTCATTTTTGCCATTTTTTTGCTGTGGATTATGTATCTGGTTGGAGTACCAGAGGTTAAGCCGGTAATTACCAACGCGCAGAGCGAATCTATTGCCGCTGCGGCGGGAGTGGTTAATGATGAACAGATATTGGCAGTTAATGGTCGCCCAGCGCGTGATATCAGAACGGCGAATTTGTTGTTGGTTGAACAGTTAGGGCGTGCTGAAATTCGCCTTACCTTGCAGCAACGCGATACGTTGCAGCAAAGAGAGTTGGTGCTGGATACGCGCGACTGGCAATTTAATCCAGAAAAAGAGACTGTATTTACTAGCCTCGGTTTGAACTTGTTGCAGCCTCAAGCGACCAACACACTGGCCTTGGTGACCAAGGGCTCGGCCGCTGAACGTGCGGGGTTGCAGCCGGGAGATACTATTCAAGCAATTAATGGCGAGCAAATTACTGCCTGGGCGCAGATTGACCAATTAATTAAGCGTAGCCCTGAAATACCCTTAGCTATCAGTGTACAAAGAGACGGGCAAACACTGTCCTTGCAGGCTACGCCTGAACTTAGTCAAGGGCCAGATGGTTTTAGTCAGGGCCTGCTTGGTATAGTACCTGCTGCATCGCCTTGGCCAGAAGATTTGCGCTATACCCAGCGTTATGGCATCTTGGCAGCCGTTAAGGAAGGGGTAGGTCAAACCTGGCAGCTAACCCGGCTTAGTTTTGCGATGGTGGTTAAATTGCTCACCGGCGATCTTTCGGTGAAACATTTAAGTGGCCCTATCGCGATTGCACAAGGCGCCGGTAGCACGGCTAGTATGGGGTTGATCGCCTTTTTATCCTTTATGGCGCTGATTAGCGTTAATTTGGGCGTCATCAATTTATTGCCACTGCCTATTTTGGATGGTGGCCATTTAATGTATCTTGTGGTGGAACTAATACGCGGTAAACCTGTCTCTGAGAGAGCGCAGGAAATAGGTTTTCGCTTCGGTGCTTTAGTCCTGCTGATGTTAATGGGAATTGCGCTGCTCAACGATATTTCTCGTTTGTAATAAACTAATCATAAGTAGTTCAAATAATGACAATTAAACGATTAGTAGCTGCGATGTTGCTTGCTACAGGCAGTAACTCGGTGCTTGCTGAAGAATCTTTTACCGTACAGGATATTCAGGTCGAAGGCCTGCAACGTGTGGCACTTGGTGCCGCGTTAAATAACCTACCGTTTAACATTGGTGATACAGTTACCGACTATACACTGTCGCGCAGTATTCGCACGCTTTATGGTGCGGGACACTTTGATGATATTCGCGTGTTTCGTGATGGCAATACGGTCATTTATCGGCTGCGCGAACGGCCAACCATCAATAATATCGAGTTCGATGGTAACAAAGATATTAAAGATGAACAGTTAAACGAGAGTTTAGCAGGCAACCGCATCCAGATCGGCGAACCACTGGATAAGACTATCCTGAAGAACATCGAAAATGGTTTAACGGAGTTTTACCATGGTGTCGGTAAATATCAGGCCAAGGTTGAGGTTAAAGTTACTTATCTACCGCGTAATAGAGTAAACCTGAAGTTTGAGTTTGAAGAGGGCGACCCAGCTTCTGTGCGGCAGATTAATATTGTGGGTAATCAGCTATTCCCAAATGAGGAGTTGTTGAGTGTCGTTGAGTCAAAACAAGATATGCCTTGGTGGCGTTTCTGGAGTTCCGACCGTTACCAAAAACAAACCTTGCAAGGTGACTTTGAAAAAATAAACAGTTATTACCTGGATCGCGGGTATTTACGTTTTAATATCGATTCTTCTCAGGTCGCGGTAAGTCCAGATAAAACCGCTGTGTATGTAACGTTAAACGTGACTGAAGGCGAACAATACAAAATTAGCGATATCAATTTTGTCGGTGATTTGATTGGCCAGGACGAGTTTATCCGTTCGATACTACCGCTGCAAAAAGACCAATTATACAATGGTGCTTTAGTGACTTATACCGAGGAAAATATTGCCCGTTTACTGGCGCGCTTCGGTTATGCCAATTCTAAAGTAAGAACGATCCCTAATATCAATGATGATACCAAAGAGGTAGCGCTGACGATTAGTGTTGATCCCGGTAAGCGTGTTTATGTGCGTCGTATTGATGTCAAGGGTAATGCTAATACGCGTGACGAGGTTATTCGGCGCGAGCTGCGGCAAATGGAAGGCGCTTGGTTATCCAATGACTCGCTAGAGCTGTCTAAAGAGCGATTGCAACGCTTGATGTATATTGAGAAAGTTGATTTTGCCACTGCGCCGGTTCCTGGTGTTGACGATTTGGTCGATGTTGGCTTTACCATTAAGGAGCAACCATCAGGTAGCTTTAATGCTGGCGTATCTTATGGTAGTTTTCAGGGCTTATCTTTCCAGATTGGGGTAGAACAAAATAACTTTATGGGCTCGGGTAATTCGGCCGGTATTAACCTAAATACCAGTAAATACCAAAAAGGTATCACGCTAAGTTATACCGACCCCTATTTTACACTGGACGGTGTTAGTCTAGGTGGTCAAATATTCTACTCCGACCTTGATTATAGTTCGCTTTCCTCTAACTTAGAGGCTTATAACCAGCAACGTTACGGCGTGGGTGGTAATATTGGTTATCCGATAAACGAATATAACCGGCTTAATTTTGGCGCCAATGTGTCAGTGAATAAAATTAAGTCGATTAACGAATATGATCAATTACGGCATTTCCGGGCTGTTTTATTGGACGCGCAAAATCCAGACGGCGGTTATAACTTTACTAACTATGAGTTAAGTACCGGCTGGCTGCATAGTACGTTAAACCGCGGTTTATTCCCCACTGCCGGACGTATGATGAGTGTATCGCTCAGAGCCACCACGCCAAACTCAGATTTGCAGTATTTCAAAACTAACTTTGAAGCGCAGCAATATATTCCGTTGAGTAATGATCATCAGTGGTCGTTCCGCACCAAGTTAGAGTTAGGCTACGGTAACGGCTATGGCAGCAAAAACGGCTATGATTATACTTTACCCTTTACTGAGAACTTTGTCGGCGGCGGTGCCAATTTAAGAGGTTTCGAAAACCGGATTATCGGTCCGCATGCGATCTTCCGTAGCCCAAGCTCAGTGCCTGGTGTGCCGGATCCAATTGGTGGTGGTACCAATTTCCCATCAGATCCATCTAATGACATTTATCAGGTGTCACAGCGCTCTATCGGTGGTAATGCGTTGGCGATGTTAACCTTGGAGTTGATTACACCAACGCCGTTCCTAAAAGACGAAAACCGTAATTCAGTACGTACCAGTATTTTTGTTGATGCGGGTAATGTCTGGGATACAGAATTTGATATTAATCGCTATGCCAATTTGGTACAGTTGCGTCAGAATAATCGAGAGCCCTTGCTGGTTGATTATTCTGATCCCAGCTTAATTCGGGTAACCGCAGGTGTTTCTGTGCAATGGATTTCACCTATGGGACCACTGACCTTCAGTCTGGCGAAAATTATTAAAAAGTATGAAGGCGACTTACAAGAAAACTTCAGTTTCAACATTGGTACAACTTTCTAGAACATGATAGGAATCAAGATGTTTAACAATAATTTATTTAAATCTGCTGTTTTTGTTGTTGCAACTATGCTGTGCGCCGGTGCAGCACAGGCCAAGGAAGTCAAAATTGGTTTTGTGGATGTCGCGGCTGTTGCTGCTAGCATCCCACAATCGCAACAAGTACAGGAAACCATCCGTACCGAGTTTGCTGCTAAGATTGCTGAAGTAAACAAGTTAGAAACGGATATTAATTTTAATATCGAAAAGCTGCGTCGCGATGGCCCAACCATGAGCGAAAAGCAGCAACAAGATTTAACGGCATCGGTAAACAAGCAGCGTGAGCAATATGAAAGTCTGGCACGGCCATTAGATGAGCAAATTCGCCAACGTCAAACCGAAGAGCGTAACCGCATTCTGGGTATGATTAAAGCTGCTATCGATGTGGTGGCTGAGCGCGAAAAATTTGATGTGGTGTTAAATGCCAACTCAGCTGTTTATGCTAAACCTGAATTTGATATTTCTGAAAAAGTGATTGAGCAGGTCGGTAAGGCGAACTAACAACGTGATTTTATTATCTGTTTTAGCTGAAAAGCTTAATGCAGAGCTCACTGGAGACGCCGCTTGCGGCGTTTCTGCTGTAGCTTCGCTGGAAAAGGCTGGCCCAGGCCAGCTTAGTTTTTTATCAAATAGCAAATTCCGTACTTATCTGGCCCAAAGCCAGGCGAGTGCTGTGTTGATAAAAGCAGACGACTTGCCTTTCGTTGCGCCGGGTGTGAATACCCTGGTTGTGGCAGATCCCTATGTGGCTTTTGCTAAGGCCGCTCAGCTACTTGATACCACACCGGTTAGTGCAGCACCTGGTATCCATCCTAGTGCCGTTGTTGACCCTAGCGCGCAAATAGCTATTGACGCTGCTGTTGGTGCTCAGGCGGTTATAGCCGCCAATGCTGTTGTGGCATCGGGTGCGCAAATTGGCGCGGGTTGCTTTATCGGTGAAGGCGCAGAGATTGGCGCTAACACACGTCTGTGGGCTAATGTTTCTGTATACCATGGTGTAAAAATTGGTGAACGGTGCGTCGTGCAAAGCGGTGCAGTGATTGGTGCTGACGGTTTTGGTTTTGCCAATGAACGCGGCCAATGGTTAAAAATACCGCAGACCGGCTCTGTCATTATTGGTAATGATTGTGAGATAGGGGCTAATACTTGTCTTGATCGGGGCGCCATTGAAAACACAGTGATTGGGAATAATGTTATAATAGATAACTTATGCCAGATCGCACACAACGTTAAAATTGGTGATCATACGGCTATTGCAGGTTGTACGACGGTAGCAGGTAGTACCACTATTGGTCGCTACTGTATTATTGGCGGTGCTGCAGTTATTAATGGTCATATAGAAATATGTGACGGTGCGCAGGTTTCGGGGATGGCAATGTTAATGAAGCCCGTCACGGAAAAAGGCGTCTATACTTCAGGTTTACCGGCGACAACTAATGCCGAATGGCGGCGCAATACGGCCAAGCTAAGACAGATCGATCAGCTGTATCAACGCGTGAAGCAACTAGAAAAACAACTGGCGACGCCCGAACCCTCGGCCGCTTCGTCAACTGAGGAATAATTTTGGCGAACCAACTTAATAGCCTGGATATTCAGGAAATCATGGCGTTATTGCCACACCGCTATCCATTTTTACTGATAGATAAAGTGCTTGATTATACGCCGGGTGTCAGCTTGACGGCATTGAAAAATGTCACCATTAACGAGCCTATTTTTACCGGTCACTTTCCTGGCATGCCAATTTTTCCGGGTGTGTTAATTTTGGAAGCCTTGGCGCAGGCAACAGGTATACTTGGCTTTAAGACGGCTACCGAACGTTCTGAAAATGAGCTGTATTTATTTGCGGCGATTGATGAAGCCCGTTTTAAAAAGCCTGTGGTACCTGGCGATACGATGATTTTGGAAGTTAAGTTTCTAAAAGAGCGTCGTAACCTCTGGAAATTCTACGGTGAAGCCAAAGTCGATGGCCAGGTAGTATGCTGCGCTGAACTGATGTGTGCCAGAAGAGAGATGTAACGTGATCCATCCTACTGCGGTAATTGAAGCCAGCGCTAAGCTGGGACAGAATGTAAAAATTGGCGCCTTTTGCTATATAGGCCATGATGTCGTGTTGGGCGATGATTGTGTGCTGGAAACCCATGTTGCTATTAAAGGGCCTACGACTATAGGCAAGGGGAACCACTTTTATCAGTTTTCTAGTATTGGTGAAGCCTGTCAGGACAAAAAATACCGAGGTGAGCCCACAGAACTTATCGTCGGTGATTACAATGTGTTCCGCGAAGGTTGTTCAGTGCATCGCGGCACCGTGCAGGATCAGGGCAAAACCATTATTGGTCACCATAACCTGTTTATGAACACCACCCACATCGCGCATGACTGCGTAATCGGTAACCATACCATCTTTGCCAGTGGCGCTCAGGCGGCAGGGCATGTGCACGTAGGCGACTGGGCTATTCTTGGCGGGATGACCGGCGTGCATCAATTTGTACATATTGGCGCCCACAGTTTCTGTGGTGGTGGCTCTATTGTATTAAAAGACGTGCCCCCTTATCTGATGGTGCACGGCGCACCCTGTGTGCCAGCGGGCATAAATACTGAAGGTTTAAAACGGCGCGGTTACAGCAGCGAAGCCCTGCTGGAAATCCGTCGGGCTTATAAAGAAGTGTACCGTAAAGGGCAAACTGTACCTGAAGCGCTGGCAGCACTAGCCGAAAAGTCGGCAGAGATGCCGGAAGTAAAAGCCTTTACTGATTTTATCGCTAATGCTTCGCGTGGTATTGTGCGTTAAGTAAGGTATAACGATTTAGAGAAAGCGCTCTGTTTTAGCAGAGCGTTTTTGTTTATACCGCAGTTTTACTTCATGCACTTAGCAGGTAAGATAACCCCTCTTAAAACTATTTAGATAACCCGTTATCTAGCAGGAAATATTTGCCGCGATATGGCCGACTTACATTTATCCAATACAACTCCATTAAAATTTGCACTGATTGCTGGTGAGCACTCTGGTGATATTCTGGGCGCAGGCTTAATTGCTGCATTACGGCAACAACACCCGGACGCTGAGTTTTTCGGTATTGGTGGGCCGCGTATGCAAGCCGAAGGGCTAAAGGCACTGTTTGAGATGGAAGAGCTGGCGGTAATGGGGTTGGTGGAGGTACTGGGACGTTTACGCCGGTTGTTGCAAGTTAAACGCGAAATCACAGCCGCAATCCTCGCTGCTAAACCCGATGTATTTATTGGGATCGATGCCCCCGATTTTAATATCCCGGTCGAGCTGTCGCTAAAGCAGCAGGGTATTAAAACGGTGCAATATGTTAGCCCTTCCGTGTGGGCTTGGCGGCATAAGCGGATTTTTAAAATTGCCAAAGCCACTAACCAAGTGCTGGCGTTATTACCGTTTGAGAAAGCGTTCTACGATAAGTATCAGGTGCCATGCACCTTTGTTGGTCATACTCTAGCTGATAGCATGCCACTGGTAGTGGATAAAGCGGCAGCGAAAGTGGCGTTAGCGTTGGACTCCGCTAAGCCTGTGTTAGCAATTATGCCGGGTAGCCGTACCAATGAGATTAAATTGTTAGCGCCAGATTTTTTACAGGCTGCCGCTGAGTTAAAACGTCAGCAACCCGGGTTACAGCTAATAACGAACATGGTCACCGTAGAGAAAGCAGAACTTTGGCGTGAGCTTAAAGCACAATATGCGCCAGAACTTGAAGTGACGGAATTTATCGGCCAGGCTCGTCAGGTATTGCTGGCAGCCGATTCAACCTATATTGCTTCAGGCACTGCCACCTTGGAAGCCATGCTGGCAAAATGTGCTATGGTCGTGGGCTACAGAACCAACTGGTTGACCTTTCAAATTGCTAAACGGTTGGTGAAATTACAGCATGTCAGCTTGCCTAATTTACTGGCAGGGCGCGGCATGGTCACCGAACTATTGCAGGATAAGCTGACTGTGCCAGCGTTATTAACTGCGATGCAACCGTTAACGATGGGCATTGACCAACAGCTTGCGGCGGACTATCTGCGCATTCATCAACAATTGCAACAAAATGCCAGTGCCGTCGCTGCTGCAACCGTATTACAGGTTATTGCCGATGCATAGTTTCAAACGTCCTGCTGTTACCCTGATTTGTGGTGTTGATGAGGTTGGGCGGGGCCCGCTAGTTGGCGCAGTAGTCACTGCTGCGGTGATCTTAGATCCACAGCGTCCTATTATTGGTCTGGCCGACTCGAAAAAACTCAGTGAAAAAAAACGCCAACTACTGGCGACAGAAATTAAAGAAAAAGCCCTGTGCTGGGCATTGGGCCGCGCTGAGCCAAGCGAGATTGACGAGCTTAATATTTTACATGCGACCATGCTGGCGATGCAGCGCGCAGTGACTGCCTTAGCAATTCAGCCAGAATGGGTAATGATTGATGGTAATCGTTGCCCGACCTTGCCGATGCCCGCTACTGCGGTAGTTAAAGGCGATGCTTTGGTGCCGGAGATCAGTGCCGCCTCTATTTTGGCCAAGGTGGCGCGCGATGAAGAAATGGCGCAGTTACACCTACGCTATCCACAGTTCGGCTTTGCCGAGCATAAAGGTTACCCCACAGCTGCGCATATGGCCGCTATTACACAGTACGGTATTTTGACTGAGCATCGTCGCAGTTTTAAACCGGTGCGCCTGATTGCTGAGCGTGATGCGGCATTGGTAACTAAAAGTCAGGAGCTGATTCTTTGATGAATGGCCAGATCAGCGAACAGAAGAGTGAGCAGGCCAGCGAGCCAGCCTTTGTTCACCTGCGGGTGCACAGCGATTTTTCGATGATTGATGGCGTCGCCAAAATCAAGCCGATTGTCAAGGCTGCCGCTGCCGCCGGTATGCCTGCCTTGGCACTAACTGATCAGATGAACCTCTGTGGTTTAGTTCGCTTTTACAGTACAGCGCACGATGCGGGTATTAAACCTTTGATTGGTGTCGATTGCTGGGTGCAACATGCCATCTTCCCTGGCGAGCTGAATCGTTTACTGATTTTATGCGCCGATAATACCGGTTATCAGAACCTAACTACCTTAATTTCCAAAGCTTATTTACGCGGACATATAGATGGCAAACCGCAGTTAGATCACGATTGGTTAATAGAACATGCTGAGGGCTTAATTTTACTGTCGGGCGCTAAAGATGGCTTGCTGGGGAAAGCCCTACTAAAAGAAAACCCGCAAAGCGTGCAACAGTTAGTCAGTTTCTATCAACAGTATTTTCCTGATCGCTATTATCTGGAGCTTTGTCGTACTGGCAGGCCAGATGAAGAACGCTATATTCAAAAAGCGATTCAGTTGGCTGAAGCCGCCGAGTTACCGGTGGTTGCAACCAACGAAGTGGTGTTCTTAAAAGCAACTGACTTCCCGGCACATGAAATTCGGGTTGCCATCCATGATGGCTTTACTCTGGATGATAAGCGTCGGCCGAAAAACTACTCAGAACAACAATATCTGCGTACCGCTGCAGAAATGCAGCAGCTGTTTGCCGATATTCCTGAAGCGCTGGAAAATAGCGTCGAAATTGCTAAACGCTGTAATGTGACTATTCGGCTTGGTGAATATTTTTTACCGGCTTTTCCAACCGGGGGCTTGTCGGATGCGGATTTTCTGGTATTAAAATCACGTGAAGGCTTAGAGCAGCGTTTACTGCAATTATTCCCGGATGAGCAAGTGCGAGCTGAGCAAAGACCGGGCTATGATGAACGCTTACAGATAGAGCTGGATGTTATCAACCAAATGGGCTTTCCGGGCTACTTCCTGGTAGTAATGGAATTTATCCAGTGGAGTAAAGATAACGATATTCCGGTGGGCCCGGGGCGGGGGTCAGGTGCCGGTTCTTTAGTGGCCTATGCGCTAAAGATCACTGATTTGGATCCGCTGGAATTCGATTTGCTGTTTGAGCGTTTCTTAAACCCAGAGCGGGTATCAATGCCTGACTTTGACGTCGATTTTTGTATGGATCGGCGAGACGAAGTGATTGATCACGTGGCCGATATGTATGGCCGCGAAGCCGTATCACAAATTATTACCTTTGGTACCATGGCGGCTAAAGCGGTTATTCGCGATGTAGGTCGGGTACTTGGCCATCCTTATGGCTTTGTTGATCGGATCTCGAAACTGATCCCTCCGACACCGGGCATGACGCTGGAACAAGCTTTTAAGGAAGAACCTCGGCTGCCAGAGCTGTACGATTCGGACGAAGAAGTGCGCGATCTGATTGATATGGCGCGGCAGTTGGAAGGGGTGACCCGCAACGCCGGTAAACATGCCGGTGGTGTGGTGATTGCACCGACCAAGATCACTGATTTTTCGCCGTTATATTGTGATGAACATGGTTTAAACCCGGTTACCCAGTTTGATAAAAATGACGTGGAATACGCTGGCTTAGTGAAGTTTGACTTCCTCGGCTTACGTACGCTAACCATTTTGCAATGGGCACTAAATATGGCGAATGCCCGCCTGCAAAAGGAAGGCAAGCCGCTGGTGGATATTAACAGTATCCCACTGGATGACCGATACAGTTTTCAGGTATTGATGCGCGCCGATACCACTGCCGTGTTTCAGTTAGAATCACGCGGTATGAAAGATCTGATCCGCCGCCTGCAGCCCGACTGCTTTGAAGATATGATTGCATTGGTGGCGCTATTCCGGCCGGGGCCACTGCAATCGGGCATGGTAGATAACTTTATTGATCGAAAACGCGGCCGTGAAGAAATTTCGTACCCCGATGCGACCTGGCAGCATGAATCGTTAAAACCTATTCTGGAGCCGACCTACGGCATTATTTTGTATCAAGAACAGGTTATGCAAATTGCCCAGGTGTTGTCTGGCTACTCACTAGGCGGTGCAGACTTATTACGCCGGGCTATGGGTAAGAAAAAGCCGGAAGAAATGGCCAAACAGCGCGATACCTTTCAGGAAGGTGCAGCGAAAAATGGTATAGATCCGGAATTGGCGATCAAAATTTTTGATTTGGTAGAAAAATTTGCCGGTTACGGCTTTAACAAATCACACTCTGCTGCCTATGCCTTAGTGTCGTATCAAACGCTGTGGATGAAAGCGCATTTCCCGGCTGAGTTTATGGCGGCGGTGATGTCGGCGGATATGGATAACACCGACAAAATTGTGACGCTAGTGGATGAGTGCGAGCGGATGAAACTCACGCTGATCCCGCCAGATGTAAACACCGGCCAGTATAAATTTACCGTCAATGAGCAAGGGCATATTGTTTACGGTATTGGTGCCATTAAAGGCGTGGGCGAAGCACCGATAGAAGCCATTATTGAAGCCCGCCGCGACTGTGGCGAATTTAGTGACTTGTTTGATTTTTGTGCTAAGGTAGACCTAAAGCGCTTAAATAAGCGCGTGATGGAAAAGCTAATTTTATCCGGCGCTATGGACAGGTTGGGGCCAGAGCGAAGCAAACAGCAACATCCAGGCCCGGTACGTGCCATCTTAATGGCGAGCTTAGAAGAAGCGATGAAAGCGGCAGAGCAGCATGCTAAGGCGCAAGCGGTTGGACAGGACGACCTGTTCGGCCTGTTAGCAGGGGCTGATGACACTGCCAGTAGCCAGAGTTTTAAAACAGTGCCTTTTTGGCCAGATGAAGTGTGGTTGGAAGGCGAGCGGGAAACCTTAGGCTTGTATTTAACCGGCCACCCGATAAATCGTTATCTGGACGAGATAAAGCACTACGTTAATTGCCGCTTAGTGGAGCTACAACCGACCAAGAAAGACCAAAGTGTGCAAGTAGCGGGTTTGGTGGTTGGTGTACGCATTATGATTAACAAAAAAGGGCGGCGTTGGGCTATTGTCACCTTAGATGATAAATCTGCGCGACTGGATGTACGGTTTTTCACGGAACAGCTGGAAACCTTCGAGCATTTGTTACAAAAAGACCGAATTTTGCTGGTTAGTGGACAGGTCAGCTTTGATGATTTTAACGGTGGCCTTACAATGTCCGGCCGCGATGTCAGCGAAATTACGGCGATGCGAGAAAAATCGCTGAAATCTCTGAATATCACTGTACAATCAACGCAGATTGATCAGAATTATCTGCACAAGCTACAGCTGGCACTCGAAGAGTATAAAGCTGGCACTGTACCAGTACATATTTGGTATCAGCGACAGGAAGGGCAGGTCAGACTGCAGTTAGGGACAGCATGGTGGGTGACGCCCACTGACGCTTTGTTGCATCAATTAAAGCAAATCGCAACAATAGAACTGGAATTTAATTAATTAGGTAGTGATAGTCGATGATGCTGAATTATTTAGAGTTTGAGCAACCTATTGCTGAACTAGAAGCAAAAATAGACGAATTACGCAATGTCAGTCGCAATGGCGATTATGATCTTGGGTTAGAAGAAGAAATAAACAAATTAAAAGAAAAAAGCCTGACGCTGACCAAGAAGATTTTTTCAGAGCTGGGCGCCTGGCAGGTAGCACAGTTGGCACGGCATCCACGTCGGCCTTATACGCTGGATTACCTACAGCATATTTTTACCGATTTTGATGAGCTGTGTGGCGATCGGGCTTATGCTAACGACAATGCTATCGTTGGCGGTACTGCCCGCATAGGTGAGCAAGCCGTAATGGTTATCGGCCATCAAAAAGGCCGTGACACCAAAGAGAAAATTCGCCGTAATTTTGGTATGCCGCGCCCGGAAGGTTACCGTAAAGCCTTACGCCTGATGGAAATGGCTGAGCGTTTTAAACTGCCGATTATTACCTTTATTGATACGCCGGGCGCTTACCCGGGGATTGGCGCCGAAGAGCGCGGCCAATCTGAAGCTATTGCCCGTAACCTAAAGGTGATGGCTGGTTTAAAAGTACCGGTGATCTGTACCGTTGTGGGTGAAGGTGGTTCTGGTGGTGCTTTAGCTATCGGCGTAGGTGACAAAGTAAATATGCTGCAGTACAGCACCTATTCGGTTATCTCCCCGGAAGGCTGCGCGTCGATTTTATGGAAAAGTGCTGAAAAAGCCCCGTTAGCGGCCGATGCGATGGGTATTACTGCTGAGCGTTTAAAAGAGCTAAAGCTGATTGATGATGTTATTGCTGAGCCTTTAGGTGGCGCGCATCGTTCGCCAGAGCAAATGGCCAGTTCCTTAAAAAATGCCTTAGTACGTGATCTGGAAAAGCTACAGAAACTGACTACAGCAGAATTACTGGACCGTCGTTATAAACGCTTAATGTCATACGGTTACTGTTAAACGTAGCAGATCAGATAGCGTAGGCCGGATGACGTTCGGGGTTCGGGTATAGTTATGGCGTAACGGCCAAGACCATTAAGCTAAAAGACATGCTAAACCTACCACAAATTGTTAGATCTGCGCTTATTCAACAGCAAGTTCAGGATCAGACTCAGCAACAAAGCCAACAGCAGCCGGGGGTAACCCGGTTGGTGTTGGCCTATAGCGGTGGTCTCGACTCGCAAGTCCTGCTGCACCTGTTAGCCCCCCTTTGTCGTGAACTGGCGTTACCGCTACAAGCGGTGCATATACACCATGGCTTAAACGCGCAGGCTGATTGCTGGGCCGCTTTTTGTCAGGCGCAGTGTGAGCTACGACAAGTTGATTTCAGCCTGCGGCATATCACGCTGGATAGCAGTGGCAATATAGAACAGCAAGCCAGAACTGCCCGTTATAAGGCGCTCGCAGAGTTTGTTGATACCCCGGCAACCGCGCTACTCACGGCGCACCATGCAGATGATCAATTAGAAACGGTATTATTAGCGCTAAAACGAGGCTCTGGCTTAACAGGCTTGGCGGCGATACCTACTAAGCGGCCCTTTGCGGCAGGGGTGCTAGTACGGCCGCTATTAACCCTGAGCCGGCAACAACTTTACGATTATGCCGTGGCTGAACAGTTACAATGGGTTGAAGACGATAGTAATCAAAACACTGATTTTGACCGTAACTTTTTACGCCAGCAAATTACCCCCTTATTAAAGCAGCGCTGGCCTGCCTTGGTGCAAACTACTGCCCGCAGTGTGCAGCATTTACAGCAAGCTGCAGCACTGGCAGAGTATTACACTGAGCAAGCGCTGCAAGATTGTTTAGATGTAGCAAAATTAAATTTATTACAATTAGCTACTTATCACCCGTTACAACAGGACTTAGTGTTGCGGCGCTGGCTTAGTGACGCTGGATTGAACCCGGAAACACAATGGCTTACCACCTTAAAAAATGAGGTGATTAATGCCCGGCAGGATGCCATACCTAAACTACAGCTGGGTAAGATGCAGGTTCGCCGCTATCAACAGTGGCTGTATCTATTAGCAGAGCAGCCAGAGCTGGTCTCTGGTGTATACGATGTAGTGAAAGTGGGTGAGGCGTTGTCATTAGCCGGCGGCTTGGGGATGTTGCATTGGCATAATGAGCCTGTATCTGGCGCTTTAGCTGTAGAAGCCAGCAATCTAGAGTTTGAGCTGGCGTTTGGCTTGCTAAGTACGATATTTAAACCCGCAGGACAGCAAAGTAAGCCGTTAAAGCAATGGTTTAAGCTATGGCAGATCCCGCCTTGGCAGCGTAGCAACATACCTTTATTGTTGCAGGCTGGTCAAATACAGTTGGTGGCCGGTTATGCCAGCAGCTGCCCGCCAGAGCAAGCTAGCGCTTGGCTTAGCTGGCTACCAGCAGCGACGTAGGCACTTTGTCAGCCAGCTTGACGCGGCTAACGCTTTGTTGACGCGTCTTGCCTTTACCTGATGATTTAGCCTGATACAGTGCTTCGTCTGCCAGATGAAATAAGTCTCTGGGTTGCTGTTCAGGGGATAATCTGGCCAGGCCTATGCTACAACCGACCTGATGTTCTGCCAAAAAGGCATCGGCTTTAATGGCTTGTAATAACCGCTCTGAAACCCGTTCTGCATGCTCTGCATCGCTGTCGCTTAATAGTACGGCAAATTCATCACCACCAAAGCGAAACAGGCTATCGGTTGAGCGCAAGGTATCACGCATGCAGTCGGCCACTTTCAGCAAGACGTCATCGCCTACACTATGACCTGCTATATCGTTCACTTGTTTAAAATTATCTAAATCCAGTAACAATAAGGCGAAAGGTAATTGGTGTCTTTTTGCCAGTTGCACGGCTTTAGCAAAGCTATCGTCAAAAAAACGTCTATTACCTAAGGTGGTTAAGGGATCTTTTAAGGCCATTTGTTGTAAACGGCTGACAACCAGTGCATTACGCAGCGCAAATAACCACTCCGATTCCAGTATAAGCAATTGTTGTTGGACTAAGGGAGTAAAGGCGTATTGTGCCTCATAACTAAGTTCAGCCAACAGTTGGTTATCCAACGACAAGGTTGCGTGATGTTGATAAGTAGCGCTTTTGGAACCGCGGGTTTGAAATTCACCAAGCGCAGTTTTTAGCGTCAGACCAGCTAATGGAATAGCGCGGCCGACACTCATTGAGAAAATATCTAGCTGCTGCTGCAGGTCTAATGTGGTTTGCAATTGACTGATCAGACTGTTTTCGCTGCAGTCTGGCATGTCTTGCCAGCTACTACCAATGGTTAGGTCGCCAAAAGCATTTGCTAAGTTGCCTGATTCTTGCCACATATCAACACCACAGTTTTTAATTACACTGAGTAGTTTTATGCAAACAATGAGCCATTATTTTAGTGCTTTGATTTTACTGTTTTTTATTTAAAACAGCTAACTTTCGCCGTATTTTTGACAGTGCTTTATTGACGACATTACTCTGTTGGTGCGGCAAGAAATTGCATAATCTGGTCGAGTTGATTAATGCCATCTTGATAGCCTAATTCAACTAAGCGTCGGGTATATTTTTGCTCGAACAGTAAATAACTGACTAAGCTAGAATCTGAATGTTGCCGAATACCAGTTAATCGCAGCAAGGTGCGAATAGCCATCGGCAGACACAAAAAATATTCACTGGCCAGTTGGTTAAAATTCTGGCTGGGGTTGAGCAACAGGCTTTGTACCGGTTTTAGTTCTGTACTGATGTTGTGTTGTTGCAGTACTTCAACCGTTTTATTAATTCGTTGCATGCGCTCTAAATCGGAATTTAGCGTATCGGTAAATACCGTATCCAGTAAATGACCTGCCACGGTAGCAAGATCTGGGTGATGTAACTGACGTACTTTCTGTTCGTTTGGCCGAGGATCGTCTACGCCGATGATAAGAATTTTATCGGCCCCCAAATGAATCGGTGCACTTAACGGTGCCAGCTGATTGACAGAGCCGTCACCAAAGTATTGTTGGTGAATTCGTACTGATGGAAAAATGAGCGGAATAGCTGCCGAAGCCAGCAAATGGTGAATACCCAATAAGGTTTTTTGGCCGCATCTTTTGGCGCGGCGCCATTCGCTGGCACTATCTGATTGAAAAAAACTTATCGAGTCACCGTTGTTGTAACAGGAGGCTGTAACGGAAAAGCTGGACAGATAGCCCCGCATAATATTTCGGTCAATGCGTTGTAAATCCAGAATACGTGTTAACAGATGTTTCAGCGGTTTATTATCCAGCAAGCTTACCGGCTTTTTATTGGCATAATCAGCCTGAAAGGCACTGTAGAAACTTCTGAACAAGTGGCGCAGCAAGCGTGGATAGTCAGAAAAATACACCTGATTAGTATGAAAATTGCGCCAGACCGATTCAATTTTTTTCACCCCAAGGTGAAAGCAAGAAGCATAACAGGCTAAACCCGCGCCATTAATCGCACCGGCTGAGGTACCACAAATAATTTGGAAAGGTAAGGCGCTATTGCGCGGGTACTGACTGGCAATGGCTTTTAACACGCCAACCTGGTAGGCCGCTCTGGCACCACCGCCCGTTAACAGTAGCGCAGTTTTACGCGCCGTGGTGGTAGGAACTTTTTCCATTAACATCCTTAAGTGAACTTTTGCTAATTACAACGCTCTTTAGTAAGAGCGTTACAGCCTAATATATTGCTGATATTTCAGATTAATGCAATGCTAGGCATCTCCAGAGGTAATTTTTTCAGCGGTTTAAAGGTAAAGCACTATGTCACAACAAGGTTCAGGTAGTGGTCAATCAGTTTATTATGCCGGTCTGGCGGGTGTTGTCATTATTATCATTGGCGCGCTTTGGCTATTGTTTAGTGGTGCCGATGAACCAACAGAACCGGTAGCCTTGCCGCCGATATTGTTACCTGCCCCAGAACCAGAGCCTGTTATGCCTGTGGCCGAACCGCAGCCAGAGTCTATTGAGCCAGAGTCAAGTACTCCTCTGGCTGAGCCAACTACTGAACCGCCGGTTGCCGCTCAGCCAACGCTACCAACGCTACCACCGCTACCACCGCTGCCAGCATTGGATGAATCAGATAAAGCCATCAGCTCTGACTTACTGGCATTAAACTGGAAGCCTGGTTTAGCTGCACTGTTTAATCGTGAAGAGATGATTCGGCATTTTGTAGTCACCATCGACAATCTTGCGCAAGGGCAGTTGGTCGCTGGACACACGGTACTAATTGCACCAGCTAGTGGCTATCAAGTCGAAACCCTTGCTGAAGACCGGTTTAAAGTTGCGCTTGGCAATGCAGAACGTTATGAACCTTATATTCAACTGCTTGAAAGCGTACCCGCCCGGCAGCTACTGGCACTGAAGCAACGTTATCAGCCGTTGTTAGACGAAGCTTTTGCCGAGCTGGGTTATCCAGATCTAACTTTTGATCAGCGCTTACGCCAAGCCATTGCCGTGTTACTCGCCACACCCGAGGTTGATCCGGCGGTTGAACTTAGCCGACCCGCAGTAATGTATACCTATACGGATGCCGATTTAGAAGCCTTACCTGAAGCACAAAAGCAAGTGCTGCGTTTATCACCTGAGCAGCGGCAACGCTTAAAGACACTGTTAACCAGCTACCAGCAAGCCTTAGGCAACCATACCCAAAATCATTAAAGTTGTAGGTAGGCGGCAAGTGAGCGAATCCCATGAGCATAGGTATGCTATGTGATTGGGTGCGCGAGTGCAGCCAACACCGCTACAACTTCAAGGGTGAAGGGTATAGTTGTTTGTTTTAGCAGCAGCAGAGCATTATTCCACAGGATAGCGCTTGCAACAATGCAGGGTTTTGCGGATAATGCCCCTGCCTTAATGGCGATACCCGGAATAGTCATATTTTAAGGGTAGTACAATGGTAGCCCCATTGGTCCTCTCGCAATACTAGTAGGCGAACCTGGTCAGGTCCGGAAGGAAGCAGCCACAGTTTATGATGTAGGTGCCGGGATGTGGCTGGTGGGGTTGCCACCCACCTTGTTCGTTATTGGTTATCTAAAAAACTACGCGCTCTGGCAACCGCTTCTTTAACTTTCATTGCCATTTCAAATCTTTCGCTTTGCGGCATATAAAACGACATATCCACTTCGTAACGAATATAGCGCGGCGGCAGTAAATTCAACGAAATACAGCACAGATCGGCAAGATATTCGCTATCCTTCTCTTGGTCGAGCCCCAGTGCAATAATGTGATCTAACACTAATTTTTCAAAATAATTATGAATATCGTCATCGAGTTTCATAACATAACCCCCCGTTAAAGTTATTTGGGTATAAGCATAATCAGCTTCGACAGAAAAGACCACTGAAAGATTGAGTTAGTGTTTAGCCTTGTTACAATGCAGCCAAACAACTCACTGGTTCTTTATCATGCAAAAAAATACCACCCCCTGTTATTACGGCGATTATCTGCAACTGGATAAACTGCTAACCGCACAAGCACCGGAAAGCGCGCGCTATGGCGCAGAAGCACATGATGAAACGCTGTTTATTATTGTGCATCAGGTCTATGAGTTATGGTTTAAGCAAATATTGCATGAACTAAAAGCGGTGATGGCGGTATTTGCAGCAGCTGAAGTCAAAGATGAGCAATTGACCGGCATAGTGCATAAACTTAAACGTATTATTAGTATTCAGCAATTACTGAACCAGCAAATTGCCGTACTGGAAACGATGACACCACAAGATTTTATGGCGTTTCGGGATTATCTGGTGCCTGCCTCAGGTTTTCAAAGTATTCAGTTTAAAATGCTGGAAATTGGCTTGGGTTTAAAAAGCGAATACCGGATAGATTTTGATAAAAACTCTTTTTATAGTCGTTTAAATCAACCTGATCGTGAGTTTTTGCAAGCCTTAGAGCAAGAGCCCAGTTTATTTGAACGGGTAGAAAAGTGGCTGGAGCGGATGCCTTTTTTACAGTTTAATGATTTTAGCTTCTGGCAAATGTATCAGCAGGCAACAGACGCCATGCTGGCGCGTGACAAGGCGATAGTAGAGCAAATTGAGCAAATTGCGGAGCATGAGCGCGAGCTGCAATTGAACGAAATTGCCAAAACCTACGAAAAATTTGCCGCACTTTTAGATGAAACAAAATATCAGGCATTACAACAGCAAGGTAGTTTCCGGTTAAGTCAAAAAGCCATGTTATCGGCGCTATTTATTAACCTGTATCAGGAAGAGCCTATGTTTAACTTACCATTCCAACTGATCACGTGTTTAACTGAGGTGGATGAGCAGTTAACAATCTGGCGGTATAAGCATGCCATGATGGTGCAACGTATGCTTGGCAGTAAAATTGGTACTGGTGGTTCGTCTGGACACGATTACCTAAAGCGTACTACTGAAAAAAACCGTATCTTTACCGACTTATTTAGTATGGCGACCTTTCTGCTGCCTAAATCAGCATTGCCAGCCTTACCAACGGCAATAAAACGCCAGCTAGGTTTCTATTTTGCGCCCAAGGTTTGAGCCGCTTAGGGTAAAAGCCGCTTTAAACAGCTGTAAATGCACGGCGGTCAGTGCTTGTAAATCGCGCTGATAGCCGCCGCCAATCACGGCAGCAACCGGGATTTGTCGCTGCCAACAGCTGTGCAATACCAGCATATCGCGCGCGGCAATGGTTGCCGTGGTTAAATTTAGTAACCCTAAATCATCATCCTGATGAATATCGACACCGGCGTCATAGAGCACCAGTTCAGGTTTATACCAGTTTAAGAGGCTTTCTAAACTTTGTGAAACCGCCTCCAGATAACTTGCATCAGTACAATCCGGGCTAAGGCCAATATCCCAGTCTGATACTTGTTTACGCGCAGGAAAGTTTTTTTCACAGTGAATAGATGCGGTAATGATTTGCTTATTGGCGGCAAAAATTTGCGCGGTGCCATCACCTTGATGCACGTCTAAATCAAAAATCAAGATCGGGCCGACTCCACGTTGCTGTATGGTATAGGCAGTAAACGCCAGATCGTTAAACAAGCAAAAACCGCTGCCGGCAGCGTGGAACGCATGATGATAACCACCGCTAAGATGGATCGCCATACCCTGTGCTAACGCTAATTCAGCGGCGAGTAGAGTGCCAGCGGTTGACGTAAGAGAGCGCGCAATCAGTTGTTCTGACCATGGAAAACCAATCCGTCGCATTGCTTTAGCGTCAAGCGTACCCCGGCAAAGGGCGTTGATGTAATGCAGGCAATGCACAGGAGCGAGCGCTGCTGGCTTGATGGCCGTTGGGGTAGAAAACTGTTCCGCAGGCACTCCCAACTGCAATAACCGTTGGTATAAGGTGCGGTACTTGCCAATAGGGTAGCGATGCGTAGCAGGAAGCGCCAATTCACTATAACAAGGGTGATAAACTAACGGCGGTAATCCTTGGCTCATTTTCTATAACCGGACTCAAGTTGTTGTATTGCTTGTTCAACTTCGTTAATGGCTTTACGGCAACGGCCTAACCTTGCATGCAGCGCTAAGGTTTTATTGGTTGCTTCACTGCTATTATCCCGCTCAGCTAGCCGCACCATATCAAGCAGGCGATTTTCAAATTGCTGGTATTCACTGAGTTGTTGATAAAGCTGTTGGCTGCTGGCCGCTTGTTGCTGCACTACTGCTTTGGTGCGTGGCATGCTGGGCTGTTGCTGGCGTACTTCGCGGTTACGGAAGGCTAGAGTAAGTGCAGCGACTTGCTCGTTTAAACGCTCTATGAGGCGCTGCCGTGCCGCCGCTGACAAGGTATCACCTTGGCGCTGTAAGTGCTCCAGATGTCTTAGGCTGTCCAGTACGTAGTCTGCTAGATCGGGTGAGTGGCAACTAAAGAGCGCAGAGTCAAACCAGTGTTGAGGTTTGCCTGGCTTTTTCTTTCTATCGAGTTGCTGTGCCCATTCCAACAGTTGCTGTATTAACGCTTTTAACTGTTTAATTTGGGTTTGGGTTAAGGTGTTCATCCGCCTTGGCTCCAGGCTTGCCAGGCCAGACGAGCAGCAATGGCTATGACCACACTAATAAATATTGGCCGAATAAATTTACTGCCAAAGCGAATGGCTGAGTGGGCACCTAGCCAGGCACCTAGCATTAAACAAAGCCCCATGGCAATACCCAGCGTAAAATGCACGTGCCCCAATATAATAAAAGCAGCTAGTGAAAAACCATTACTAATAAAGTTCATGGTACGGGCGACACCGCTGGCGAGCAGTAAATTAATTTTATACAACGCCATAGTGGATACCATCCAGAATGCACCAGCACCCGGGCCAGCAACACCATCATAAAAGCCAAGAGTTAAGCCTTGCAGGCGTTGTTGCCAATAGAGCTTTGGCGTAACAGCGGGTAAGGTTAAACGATCATCAGGTTGCATGCGGTTGAACAGGGTGTAAATAGCGGCAAACAAAATAAGTAGCGGTAAGATTTTTTCCAGTAGCGCGGTACTTAATTGGTCGACGACTAAGGTGCCGATAATTGCGCCTATGGCGGTAAATATTAGGCTGTAGCGCCAGTAACCGGGGTTAAATAACTTCTTTCTGTAATAGGTAACTGAGGCCGTTAGCGACCCAAAGGTTGCTGCCAGTTTATTGGTACCCAGCACGACATGTGGCGGTAAGCCCGCAGTAAGCAGAGCCGGCACGGTTAATAAACCACCACCACCGGCTATAGCATCAATATAACCTGCTACAAAGGCGACACTGCAGAGCAATAGTAAGAGCTCGGTCGTTAGAGCAATATCTGGCATGAAAGTAAACCGTCCTATGTTAAATCAAACAACAATACTCAACCACGAGTTGTTATGTCAGCATTGTTGGGTCAGTACTCAACCTATCAGTACTCAATACTGCGGCGAAATGGCGGTAAGGCATCTAGCATCGCTTTACCGTAGGTTTTACTGACCAGCCGTCGATCAAGAATAACGATGCGCCCCTGATCCTGTTCCTGGCGCAGCAGTCTACCACAAGACTGTACCAATTTTTTTGCTGTAGCCGGTATGCTCAGTTGTAAAAAGGCATTGCCACCCCGTGCACTGATCGCCTCGCTCAAGGCTTCTTCTATTGGTGAGGTGGGTACGGCAAAGGGCAGTTTGGTAATAATCAGATTGGTGAGCAATTTCCCAGGTAAGTCTAAACCTTCGGAGAAGCTTTGGGTGCCGAATAAAATACTGCGTTGACCACCATTAACCTGCTGCGCATGTAATTGTAACAACGCCTGTCTGGATGCTTCACCTTGCACCAGCAGTGAAAAACCTTGTGTACGTAATGCGCTGGCCACTTGCTGCATTTGCCAATAGGAGGCAAATAGTACCAGTGAGCCTTCATTGTGTTGCAGGTAGCTCGGTAACAGGCGAGTCAGTTCGTCAGTAAAAGCCGGATCGGTAGGTTCACAGCGGGTTTTGGGTAATAAAATTTCGGCCTGTTTGTGGTAAGCAAAAGGCGAGTCTACCTGTAAGGATTGCAACCCGGGATGGTCAGTTAAACCAAGCTCACGTTTAGTATACTCAAAAGAGTTTAGCGCGGTTAAAGTAGCGGAGCAGAGTATAACGGCATAGGCTTTACTAAATAAGATACTTTCCAGCTGCAGGCTGGCCGATAGTGGGCTGGCATGCATTTGTAGTTGCGTTCTAATTGGTTCTTTAGTTTCGTTATGTTCTTTACTGAGCCAGCGGGCCTGCCAAGCGGGCTCGCGTTGTTCCTGATGTAATAACTGCCAAAGTGTTTGTTGTTGTTCAAAGCGTTGGCGGGCATAAGCTAAGTCTTGCAATAAGCTGTACCAGCTTTTTATCGGTTTACTTTGTTCAGCCAGTTTTAGTTGTAGCTCGGCTAAACATTTTTCACAGCCAGTTGCGGCTTTCTGGGCGCTTTGCCACAGTGGCTCTGCTTGTTGCTGCCAGAGTTTTGGTAGTGCTGCATGCTTAAAGCGATATTCAAGCTGGTTTTTGTCAAGAAACCAGCGAGCCGTGTAATCTGGCAGGCTGCGCTCAACCGGTTTCAGTGCTGCGTAAAAATCACTGACCGCATCATCCAGTTTTAGAATGTCTCGGAGTGAGGTATCAGGTAAGACGCTTTGTAACAGCTGTAAGCTTTTGCGAAGCTTTTCCACCCAAGAAACATTTTCACTGAGCTGCGCACTGGCGCTCAGTAACTCGCGGCCGCAATTAGCCAGATGGTGCGCCTCATCAATCACATAGATACAATCTTCTGGCTGAGGTAACACTGCACCACCACTCAGTAAATCTGACAACAACAAACTGTGGTTAACTACCAGCACCTGAGAATCACTAATTTCGGCGCGGGAAAGATGAAATGGGCAATGCCTATGGCGGCGCTGTGTTTTACTGCAATAGTGAGCATCGGCCTGCAAACTATACCAAAGCGCATCATTCACTACTTCGGGTAAGCTGTCTCTATCACCTAACCAGCGTCTTTCTTGCCAGGCAGTGAGTAAACGCTGCAGTAGCTGTTGTTGCTGCGGGTCGGGCTCGGTCGTGGCAAACAGCATCGGCTGTTGAATTAGTTGCTGTAATCGCTCAATGCAGGCATAACGTTGTCGGCCTTTAACCAAAGTGAAATCAAATTCCAATCCACTATGCTGGCGAAAAAAGGGCAAATCTTTGTGTACCAGTTGCTCTTGCAAAGCAACCGTCGCCGTAGCTATCACCAGCGTTTTCTTTTGGCTTAGCGCATAAGGCAGGGTACCGAGCAAATACGCCAGCGATTTACCGGTACCGGTACCTGCTTCAATCAGACCAATGCGATCATGCCGATGATAGTTACCGGCGACAATACTGGCAATTTCGGCAATCAGCTTATTTTGAGCTGGCCGCGGCTGATAACCAGGCAGTTGGCTTTTTAACCGCTGATGAATAGTACGGATTTGTTGTTTACTAGCGTCGCTTAGCATAGGTTTTCTGTATAAATGTACAGCGCGTATTCTAACTCGACAGGCCGGGTAGGGCTAGTATTACTGCCAACCCAGTAGAGAATGTTTGTTTTTTGTCGTCTTTTCGGATGAACTCAAGTAATGGGTGCTGGTAAGAGGAGTTTTTATTTGTAAATTTAATTTTACGTTCTGCGGGGTTGGTTTTTAGTGGGGGCGCCTAAAAAATGAGCGCTTGATGGGGTTTTATTTACAATAATTATTTAATTTCAGCAATGTACCAAACCTTATGTAAGAGGGGTGTTGCAATATTTACAGAACAATTGCTGTACACAGTTTGCACAAAGCTTACTCAGACTACGCGTTTGCAAAAATGTTCCGTAAAAGCGGTTGACCCAGCAGAAAAATTACGTTTATTATCAGAATGCGTTACAAGCGATCTATTCATCGGATTTCTAATGCAATGCGTCGCAAAATTCGTAACTTAAAAACAGAATCACAAAACGTGGTCCAGGGAGATATACATGTATTCAAACAATAAATTAAGTAAAGCCGTGCGCTTAGCTATAGCATTCGGTGCTGCGTCCGCAGTCGCCGGTGCTGCCATTGCGCAGCAAGCAGAACAAGATGAAGAGTCTACGGCACGCGTCGAGAGAATCGAAGTAACAGGTTCGCGTATTAAGCGTACTGATTTAGAGCAGTCAGTTCCCGTAACCGTTATTGATCGTGCGGCAATCGACTTATCAGGTCAAAACTCTATTACTGATGTTATTCGCGGCACAACGTTCAACTCTGCAGGCTCTTTTCGCCCCCAATCCGGTAGTGGTCAGCAAGGTGTTGCAACTGTTAGCATGAGAGGTTTAGGTGCATCAAGAACGCTAGTGCTTGTTGATGGGCGTCGTCTGCCAACATCTCCCTCCGCAGGTCAAGGACAGGATCTTAATGCTGTGCCATTGGCCGCAGTTGAGCGTATCGAAATTTTATCAGACGGTGCATCTGCTGTGTACGGTTCTGATGCTATCGGCGGTGTTATTAACATTGTTACAAGAAAAGATTTTAACGGTGCTGAGATACGCTTAGGTGCTTCAAGAGTCAGTTTGCCGTCCGATGGTGGTGACCGTGAGGAGGGTTCAGTAGTTTTCGGCTCTTCTAATGATACTACACGTGTTATTGGTGGCGTTTCTTGGAATAGCAGAGATATCATTTTTGAAAATGCTTACTCTTGGGTTCAGCCTGGCGCTTCAATTTACGGCAACAATTATACCGAAACCAATAATAGCCAAGGTTTTCGCTCTATCCCCGGCGGATGTACTACGGAAAACTTCATATTAGGTGGAGTTCTGAACAATAACGGGTTGATTAATCAACCCGCTGATATTGATAACGTGTTGCCTTCAGAGCTTTCTGTTATTGATACTTATCAACAGTGTGGCTACAATTTTAATGCGACTAATGCGAACGAAGCATCTACAGCTAACCAAGGTATTTTTGTTAAAGCTGAGCATGAAATTAATGATGATTGGCGAATTTTTGCAAATCTAAGCGCAGCTAAAACAAAATCTTTTGGTCGTTATGCTCCGTCATTGAACGATCCTGGTAGTATTCTAAGAAGAGACAGTTGGAATAACCCAACTAATCCAGCAAACCAAGCAGCTGGTGGAGTGTACGATGCCGCATCGGTAGATGGTACTCGTGATCAAGCTAACTGGCAGGGGAATAGTGTATTTCCTAATGCAGGCCAAAATCGTGACTTAAAGTACTGGCACCGTTTCGCTTCAATTGGTAATCGGGACAGTTATGTCGATTCACATGCCAATGATGTTTTAGTTGGTGCACAAGGTATGATTGGTGATGTGGATCTTGATTTTGGTCTACGTAAGAGTCGTCAAAAATCTTATGACATTGGTTATAACTACTTATTACGTTCTGCAGCTGATAGCCTTGTTAACGTAACAACGGCAGAGGTTTTGGCTGGTCAAGCTGGCAACCCAGATTACGTATTCTATGATCTTCGTGACCCTCTAGGTTCTAGATACGCGGGTAATGCAACACAAGCTTCAGCATATCAGCAGCTTATTAACAGTATGAACGTTACTATAGCTAGGATTAGTCAATCAACACAAGAAGAGGCTTTTGCATCTGCACGTTTTGACGTTTTTGAAATGGATGCAGGTGTTGTGCAAATGGTCTTTGGTGCAGAGTATCGTAAAGAAGAATATACTGATAAATATGATTCACTTTCCGAAGCCGGTGTGGTCGGTGGATCTGCCGGGAACTCAGCGGGCGGTGGTCGCAATATTAAATCGGCCTATTTTGAGACCTTAATCCCACTTACTTCTCAACTCGAGGCTACATTAGCGGGTAGATATGATAAGTATTCCGACTACGGTAATGATTTTTCACCGAAGGTATCCTTAAGGTACGAGCCGTTTGATGGAATGATCTTACGTGCATCTTATGGTAAAGGATTTAGAGCACCAACTTTAGATATCGTTACTCAGCAACCATCTTCAGCTAATCCTGGTGTAGAAGATGCTGCCACTTGCTTAAATTTTGGTCAGTTAGCCGATTGTGAAGTTCAAGTTCGTGAAACCACTCGTGCAAATCCAGAGTTGAAATCAGAAGCATCTACCCAGTATTCTCTTGGTATGGCATACCAACCTACTGATTGGTTGAATTTCGCTGCTGATTACTACAATATTGAGATTGAAGAGCGAATTGCGTTTTTTGGTGCTGTTGAGTTAATTGCATTGGAGCTTGCCGGCGATCCAATTCCTGCTGGTCTTGGTGTAATACGCAGTGGCAACCCTCAACCGGTACCTGGTGGCAATCCAGCTCTTCCGATTACAGGTGTAAACGCCGGCTATGCTAATCAAGGAACATGGAAAACTTCTGGTCTTGACTTGAATTTCAAAACAAACTTTAATTTTGGTGAGTTGGGTCGTCTTAATCAGAATTTACAGATAAGCTATGCAATTGACAGTACAGTTGATGGTGGAAGAAATCTCGTTGGTGAGCGTAATCCTGGCATCCCAGGTTCTATGCCTCGTAGTCGAGTTGCTTTCGGTAACGTTTATACAATCTCCGACTTCGATTTCAGTTGGAATATGAATTTGATAGAGGGGCAGAACCGTTATCGTAATTTGGATACCGTTCAACGTCTTGGAACCTGGGTCACTCACGATTTACAAGTTACCTATAATACACCTTGGAATGGCAAGGTTTCCGTTGGCGCTTTGAATGCTTTCGAAAAAACACCTGAGCTAATTAATGCTGGCGGCAGAAATTACAACTTTAATTTGTATGACGCTTATGGTCGTGTGACTTATGTCAGATACTCTCAAGCTTTCTAAATTTGAGAGGTAGAAAAAAGGCAGGAATTCCTGCCTTTTTTATGTGCGCCCAGCATGGGCGCATTCTTGGAGGTGCAAGTCCTCCCATAAGCTGGCTACAGCGAACGAAGTGAAACGCAACTGCAGAACGGTGACGGACTGTGGGGAGGAAGCGTGGAGCGAAACTGCGAGCCGATGGACAAAAATCGGATAAGAGGCGTGACACTGCAGGGCGAGCAGGCATGAAACTGCGAAGCTCTTGTAGCCAAAGCGGTGTGGCGTAAATCCGGCGGTTGTGCAGTGAAGGAATGCGTTCTTACCTGGGGAGATCTCGCCTAATGCTTGAAAGGGCGACGCAGCGATGCGGAGCGAGAAGTCAGCAGAGGCCGTAGTAGTGGATAACACGAAGGGCCGAACGAGAAGGAGTGTGAAACGCGTTGTTGATGAATAACGTCATGCATCAGATGTCCAAAGAGTTGGAGCGAGGTAAGCAAAAGCAAGGTGAAGCCTTGTTGATGCCTACCCGTGATGAAACGGTATTCCCGCAACAACAGTTCAAACACACAGGGCAAAGCTTGCTTGAGCAGGCGCTTGCGAGGGAGAACATGCGCTTAGCGTGGCAACGCGTTAAAGCGAACAAAGGTAGCGCCGGAGTAGATGGTCTGACGATAGCACAGACGGCAGAGCACCTTAAGGTGCAGTGGCCGGCTATCAAAGCGCAGCTGCTAAACGGCAGTTATCGTCCACAACCGGTACGCCGGGTCGGTATCCCGAAGAGTGATGGCACCGAGCGCGAACTGGGTGTCCCAACGGTGACGGACCGACTCATCCAACAAGCGTTACTTCAGGTACTGCAACCGAAACTGGACCCACAGTTCAGTGAGCACAGTTATGGTTTCAGACCTGGCAGACGGGCGCAGAGCGCGGTGTTAGCGGCTCAGCGCTATGTGCAGGAGGGTTATCAGATAGTCGTTGATGTTGACTTGTCGAAGTTCTTTGACCGTGTGAACCATGACATTCTGATGGACCGACTGAGCAAACGGCTGGACGATAAAAGCGTACTGCATCTTATCCGGGCTTATCTGAACGCCGGCATCATGGCTAATGGCGTGGTGATAACGCGCCAAGAAGGCACACCACAAGGTGGACCGCTCTCGCCGTTGTTGGCGAATGTGCTACTGGATGAGGTTGATAAAGCCTTAGAGCAACGCGGCTATCGGTTCGCCCGTT